>SXGU01157905.1_pt1 | contig 36281 bp, 29 predicted proteins | sample 3174531 | NCBI WGS metagenome assembly SXGU01 (sample SAMN11356863, study PRJNA531348) | freshwater metagenome | isolation source: freshwater sample F1-140 | place: China: Fuxian Lake, Yuxi | collected 2017-12-25 | reverse complement strand
CTAGGTCCACGGAGCACGCGTGTAAGTTTTGTGTTTTCAGTAAACGATGCTCGTAAGATGTTGATATATCCTGGTTCGGGATCAGGAGGCCGGAGGTTCGAATCCTCTCGCCCCGATTATTTTCAGAGGGAAGCCCTCCGGCGAAAAGGCCGAAGGGCTTTTCTCGTTTAAAGCCATTGATTTGTGCTGTGACCGTTGAAACCTGATTCCAAAACGCCGTTTGGAATCGGCTGGGCGGGGGAAGAAAAATCCGCATCCATTTGTAGCAGGGTAATTGCGGTGGTCCTAACTAACCGCTTGTTTCCCGGTAATCAGCAATTGCCGACTCAAAACGCTGGCATTTCAATAGTGGAACAACGGTCGCTTTCCCCAAAGGTCACCTTGGAAGGACGAGTACCCATCCACCTCCTGCAAAGGCTGGTTTCCCTCGCCAGAACAAGTAATCGCCCATAAAACCTTCCTAGGTAGATTCCGTGGAGGAAAAGCGAAAGGATTCTTTCAATGACGGAAAGTACACCCACGCAGCGGCGATACCTTGCTTACATTCGTGCCTTTACCGATGGTTTCGGTTTGCCGCCGACGGAGTCGGAAATTGCCGAGGCGATTGGCGTCTTGCCAACCACGGTGAGCCTGATGATGAAGACGCTCGAAAAGAAAGGGCTCATTCGACGAAAATCGGGCGATCCCCGTTCCCTGGAGGTTTTGCTTGCGGACGATGCCATTCCAAAATGGAAGGGCAAAGGCATCCCGCAAACGAATAGGAAGAAGAATCTTGCCATTTCAGAAACGAGCCACCCCAGACGGGAAGGCGGCGGGAAGGCCACTGTTTATCGTTTCAAGATCACCATGAAATACATTACTCCGGTCATTTGGAGGCGCATTGAGACGAAGGATGTACCGCTTGAAAAACTGCACGAATTGATTCAAACCTCGATGGGTTGGACGAATTCACATCTGCACCAGTTTGAGATAGGGAATGACCTGTACACCCACCCAAAAATCATGATGGATGACTTTGATGCAATCGACTACACAGGTATTCGTATCAGCGACCTGATTTCCCAACTCGGATCCAAACTCCGAATGGTCTACGAGTACGATTTTGGAGACGGTTGGCAACATGACATCGTCCTCGAAAAGGTGATGGAATCCGAGCCGGGGGCCCAATACCCGCGCTGCATCGATGGAAAGCGTGCCTGTCCCCCGGAAGATGTGGGTGGCGTTCCTGGTTTTGAAGACTATGTCGAGGCGATCACGAATCCAAAACACAGCGAGCACCGCGAATTACTCGCATGGAACGGCCCGTTTGACCCCAACCAATTTGATGCGGAAAAAACCACTCAGCGCATGAAAAAAGGACTTCCAAGGTGGTAAGGAAGGGAAACCGCAAACTCCCGGAAAGCGACCCCTTTCCGTTGATCGAAAAGGCGCTTTCCAAACGAACCAAGGTGGAGTTGGTTGCGATAATGTTGGCAATCGCCAGGGAGCACCCCATCGTCGTTCGGGAATTGGAAAACCGGCTGACCATCGTGAAGCCAGCGGACCTGCTCGCCGCCGACCTGTCGTCTGCTATCGACCGTGCGACCGGTTTCGATGAGCGCTTGTTGAACCACAACTTCGATGTGGATTGGAATGCTTATGCCGAGGTTCAGAAGGGGCTCTTGCGGCTTGTCGATTTGAACCAACTTGCCGATGCGAAGTCGCTAGCACTCAAATTGATGAAAGCCGGCAGCCATCAAGTCGAATGCAGCGATGAAGGATTGATGAGCGACGAGATATGCCAGTGTCTGATGCCGGTGATTCAAGCCGTCCAAGCCGCAGGCGGTGTCGAGGCTGTCAAGTGGGCTGGCAAAATGTTAACCGCCGACTGTGTTGGGTGCATTTGTGATCAGGAACTTAAAGAACTACGAGACAAGTCTTGAGCGAATAGAAAAAAAGTGGCGACAGGATCTATCGATTCGTCGTAGTGTCCTTTTTCAGCCTTCAAATTCCTTTGGGCCAGCAGCGGGTGGCTTCGAGCGATTCGCCTGTTTCGAGTAGACTTTTGAGGCTTGACAAGATTGCCGGCCAGCCGCCCGATGTCGATTCAATGAGTTTCGAGTCCTGAATTTCCATTTCATGAACCAAGGTAAGCTTCACCGCCTCGCCCTGGCTTTCAAGTTCGTAAGTGAGACACGAATATCCCTCTGCCCGGACCTCGGGGAAGAGTTCATTGCGCCAGGTGAGGACGAGTCGCCACGGAGGATCCATTTCGACGATTTCGCCGCTGTCGCCGATCCGGCCGTCAGGTGTCATCACCCGCCAAGCTGCACCAGGTTTCCATTCGGATTCCTGATAGGTTTCGCACCAGTATCGACGGGTGAATTCTGGTTCGATCAGTGCCCGCCACAATGTCTCTGGTGTCGTGCGGATGTAAATGACATAGGTGAAACGCGATTCAGCCATTGATTTCTCCTAAAAATTTTTAATGGTGTCTTGGAGCCCCGACTGAATACGGAGGTATTCTTCAAAGGGTGGTAAATTCCCATCGGAATGATCCAGGTTTCCCAGTTCACCTCCCAGTCGGCGAAGTCCTGGAAATCAGCTACCGGACGACCACCAGCACCGGGTTGGACGGGCGGACCCTGCCTTTATCGTCCGTGCCGAGGACGGAGAAGGCGTGAAATCCTTTCCTTAAATCCGTTACGGTAAACCTGGCTGGGCCTTTGGTCCGTTCGGCGACCTTGGTCGCGCCGTTGTAAAGTTCCAATTTCTTCCATCCCATAAATCCGGAATCGTCCAACATGATCTCGACGGACGAACCGGCTTCAAAGACCTCACTTTTGGCACTCATCGGATCCGGCATGGTGATTTTAAGTACCTTGTCAAAGGAAGAGTAGGCCCGGTAAATAAAGGCCACCTCTTCGTTAGGCAACCAACTCGACTTGGCAATATCGCCCCTGAAACTCCTGGCAGGGGTAATGGTCGTCATGCCGTTCGTCCAGGTCGTATGGTCGGCCACCCAACCGGACTCCAAGGCCAAGGGCTTTAGCTTCACTGGCCCCTTGCGCACATCCCCATCGTTGGGGTAGCGCAGGCGTACCGCTGCGTCGAGGATCGGCATCGTCAACACTTCTTGGCCTGCGAACTCGTGACCGACACCCTGAACAGCCATCCAGCTCCACCTGGCCCCCTTGGGCCGATGCTCCGCCAACACCGGCTCCAGGTGCTTGGCCAAACCTGGCCCTTCGCCTGGGCCGCGTTCCCGTTCACCGTTGATAATACAAATGGGGACACGGCGGTGGTCGTCGGTGATTTCCCGGCGAAGCTTCATCGTTGATCCCACGATGACCCCTGCGATGACCTTTTCGGGATCGGCTTCCATCAGCCGCCTGGTGAACCCGCCTCCCGCCGAGAATCCCGTGACTACATAGGGCGCATTCACAAGCTCCGGGTGCTTGGTCACATTAGACAAGTGCTTGAGCGCAGCCTGCATCACCTTGTAATCATTCAGGTAGAAATGGGTCGCGCCCAGAAAGGCAAAGCCGTGTTGGTTGAGGAACTCGCGGTACCAGACCTGTTCGTGGTAGGCCCTCGAATCGCCTCCCGAATAGGGCCCAACCACCAAAATCCCGCGAAGGACCAATTGGTTTTCGGGGATCACAAGTCGAAACTTGTGGTCTCCCTCCGCATGATCGTAGATCGTGTACCCGGGCTGTTTGGGGGTTTCGGGTGCCGCTTTAGGGCTGGGGACGGATTCGTTCTCGCCCGGCCTTGCCACGACCCCCCATCCGACCAGTGCCAAAAAAGCAAGGTTTAAGGAGACTATCTTTTTCATGCAACCGTTCTCTCCTCGGCAAGAAATCCGTGCGTGTGACCTGGTACAAAACCATTTTATACAAAGGCAAATCATGCGGCGGCAAGGCAAGAGAAGCGAGAGGGGTAAGCCTTCTGGTTTAAAATGGCCCCTGTTTTTTGTCAGCCTAAGGGGCCACCCTAAAACAAGCGGGCGGAGGGAGCTATGGGACGGACAAAGTTTCTGCGGGGTCCATGGGAGTTAGGCCCATGATTGCAGAGAGGTTCAAAAGCTCAAAAGGCTGCTCGGAATGTGTCATCTTTGAGAAAAACGACTTCCTTCCCGGCCAATTATTGACATCAAAAAAAATATCCATCATGATCGGACTCCCAGTTTAGGCCGATACGAATGCCAAAGCTGGCTGATTACGGAGCTCAAGGCCCTCGGGATTGGAAGGAGTATTCGTGGAGTCTTTGCCGATCTGGTCTGGCCACTTTAACCTGATGGTGCCCCAGGTGTCGTTTTTTCGACAGGTCATGCCCCATGGTTTATGACACCTGATGGTGTAGTTTAACTTTTGTCTCGTTGGGTCTTTTTTTTTCTATTTCGGAGCGATTCCAGGATGAAGATCAAAAGGATATTTGCCCATCGGGTTGAGTTACCTTTGCGGGAAGGAAGTTACAAATGGTCCGGCGGAAAATCTGTCACGGTTTTCGATAGCACCATTGTCGGCGTGGAAACAGACACCGGCCTCATCGGCTATGGGGAGGTCTGTCCGCTTGGGCCATTCTACCTCCCTGCGTATGCAGAGGGTGTCAGGGCAGGAATGCGGGAAATTGGACCACACTTGATCGGCCACAACCCTTTGGAACTTTTCAAACTCAATCACCACATGGATGCGGTGCTAAAAGGGCATCCCTATGTCAAAAGCGGGATCGACATCGCCTGTTGGGACATTCTCGGCAAGGCCGCAAACCTCCCTGTGTGTGTCCTCCTGGGAGGGCGGTTTGGCGAATCGATCCGGCTTTACCGGGCAATCTCACAGAGACCACCGGACCAAATGGCGGCCCATGTCGCCCAGTATCGAGCCGAGGGGTACACCCGGTTTCAACTCAAGGTGGGAGGGAACCCTGATGTTGACATCGACCGTATCCGGCAAGTCCGGAAAATTCTTCAACCGACCGACCGGCTGGTTGCCGATGCCAACACCGGCTGGACCCAACATGAAGCCATGCGGGTGGTGCGGGGGGTGAGCGACCTTGATGTCTACATCGAACAGCCCTGCCTGACTTATGAGGAATGCCTTTCCGTGCGAAGGCACACCAATCACCCCTTCATCCTCGATGAGAATATTGACAGCCTGGATATGCTGCTTCGGGCGAAAACAGATCTGGCCATGGATGTTATCAACCTGAAGATCAGCAAACTCGGCGGCCTGACCAAAACGAAACAGGTTCGCGATCTCTCGGTTTCGATGGGATTGGCGATGACCCTTGAAGATAGTTGGGGTGGTGACATAACCACTGCGGCCATTGCCCACCTGGCCCACAGCACCCCGGAAGAGTACCGGTTCACCAGCACCGATTTCAACAGTTATGTCACGGTGAGCACGGCGACCGGCGCACCCCAACGAGAAAATGGCTTCATGCAATCCTCCTTGGAACCGGGTTTGGGAATCACCCCACGCTTTGAGGTACTTGGTCCAAGGGTGCTGGAAATAACCTGATCCAACCGAATGGACCCACCGAGGCCCGAACCAAAAAAAAGGAATGGAAAAGGTCTTTAAGAAAAACATCCATTCAAATCGGCTGGAACCTGGCGGAAATCTTTCCTCTCCTTAAGGTTCGGATTGACTCTTTTTGAGGTCCGGTTAAAAAACGGGTTGGATCCTCCCTTTAACCCCAACTTTTTGGGAATGGAGCTATGGACCCTGTTGGTACGAAAAAGGAAACCCATCATGCGGATTTGGCCATTCCCTCTCATTACCCTCATCACCGTCATTGCCTTAAGTCACCCGCATGTTGGTTGGGCGCAGGAATCTCCGGGCAAAAAGTCCCCGCCACCCTTAACCCAGGGGCCATGGAAGAAGGCCGCACCCTCTCCCTTTGCCCGGGTTGAGTCACCCACCGCGGTTGTCGGTGGCAAGCTCTATTTGTTTGGTGGTTTCACCGAGGATTTGGGTGCATCCAATCATGTCGATGTTTATGATCCGGCAGCCAATACCTGGAGCAGAAAAGGGGATATGCCGACTCAGCTTACGCATCTGAACCCCGCCATCGACGGAGATACCATTTGGTTTGCGGGCGGATTCAAGGGAAAGCATCCTGGCCCGGTTTCGTCTGAGGTCTGGAAATATGCGGTGGAAACGGACACATGGACCCCTGGCCCGGCCCTTCCGGAAAGACGGGCAGGGGGTGGTTTGGTCGTGGTCAAAAACAGGTTGCATTATTTCGGAGGCTACCACCCGGATCGTGATACCAATTCTGGGGATCACTTTAGTTTGCTCCTTGCCGGGGGGAAAGAGTGGGAGCGGGAAGCGGATTTGCCCGACTCCCGTGGTCACATAAGTGCGGTGGAACTTGAAGGCAAGATTTATGCCTTGGGTGGCGATCATGGCCACGACAAAACCCAAATCGATGTGGCATCCTGTCACCGGTATGATCCTGCCACGAAACAATGGTCCACCCTGGCTAGCCTGCCGGAGGGGCGGAGCCATTTTGAATCAAGCACCCTCATCCACCGGGGGAAAATCCTGGTTGTTGGCGGCCGGTGCAACAGGTCGAAACCGGCAAGGAATGTGGTGGGGGATGTCCTTCAATACGATCCCAAAACCAATGGTTGGCAAACGGTAGGTGCCATGCCAGAAAAGGTACTCGCTCCCTCGGCCGGGATTATCGGTGGCAAACTTATCGTAACGGGTGGAGGCCTTAATAACCCACGACCGCTTACGGCCAATACTTGGATGGTGCCCCTATCCTTGGGCAAATAATCGTTTCTGGAAAAAGGGCACTCCACAAAAAAGGGGAAATCCTGATTGCATAGTCAGAATTTTTGGGCCCTATCTGCCCAATCAGGGAGTAATTGTGCCAATGTTATAGGCGGCAATTCTGGTTCTGAAAAAAGAATCCCTTTGGTAAAGGGTGCTTTTAAAAGCAATCTTAACCCCAAAGACCCCCATGTAGGAGGGTGCTGAAAAGGTCCCGATGGCCTTTGTGGGGTCAATTTTTATTTGTTGAGTCATGGGGGGTGAAAATGGGGTAAAAACCTCGTCTTTGTAAAAGCCATACTCAACCGTAACCCTTGGCGTTGTTCCTTTGGTAAATGCAAAGCTGCCCTTCACCTTTACCATTGCGTCCGGGCCTATACTTACTTCCTGACTAATGTTGGAGCCGTTCGGTTGGGGATTGCTGAATCCCGAACCAAAGAAAATGGCACCAAAAACAATTGAGCGCAAAAGAAACATGTTGGACTCCATGCCAATGGGCTTAACTGGATTGCGAAAAAACGAACCCAAACCGAATCCTACTTGGTATCTTGGATGGGGACAAGGGATTATTGCCAAATGATTTGTATATTTTGCCCATTAAGGGTTTCTTAAGGAGAACCAAAGGGTGGGGGTTAATTGTTCCGGGAATCCTGGAAGGACAAGGGTTAGTACTTCAGACATCCTTTTTGGATGTTTCCTGGCCAAGTTTGGCCAGGGATTTCATTCGATCAAACAAAACCAATGAAACCATCGTACCAAACCCGACGGAAAGGAAACCAAACAAACCGGCTGGGAAAAGGACCAGAAACCATAGGGGAGAAAAAGGTCGATCCAAAACCCAAAAGAGTCCGACAATCAAATAGGCTACCCCTGCAAAGCCGATGCCCCCGTAAACCCCCTTGCCAATGGCCTGGGACAACCGTTCGGAAAACGATTTCGGGCCATTATCAAAAACCAATACCTTTGTGCTGGAAGGGGGAGAATGCCTGGCGGCAAGTCCCGCACCCTCTACCAAGGCCAGCCATTCCTGAAGTTCCGCAATGCGCAAAAGGCGTTTCCCACCAAAAAACACTTTATCGGATTTCCAGGCAAGGAGGTCGTCACCATTGGATTCGAAATTCCAATCCTTATTCCTGGTCATCCACATCAATAGAAAAGGGTGGAAGATTTTTTGGACTTCTTCGTGGGAAGCTGTTTTGGAGGGTAAAATCAGGTAAAGTTTGCGAAAGTGATTCAACAATGCCACCGTTCCCAAGTCACTATCCTCGGAGGGTGACAGTTCCAAAACGGGCAATCCGGCAAAAGCCAAAAGGAGGTCCATGATCCGGGTCCTTGGCCGGTTGGTGAACGAAACCAAACCTTGACCTGAACCGGGAAATCGAAAAACAGTCGTTTGGCGAATGGATGTGGAAGAATCGGTATTGCCACCCGAATCAACAGTATATTTCACATCGAATACATCGATTACCCGGCCTTCGATCTTTCCGGTCATCCTTTGGGAAACGGAGAGGTCCTTGTATTGGGAAAGGGTGAAAGGTGGACTGGCCCGGAATTCCTTGATGTCCACATGATCATCGAATGATAATCCGTTGTTTTCGGCAAGCTCCCGGTTTATGCTGTACTTTCGCCAGGTCCACAACACGGAAATCATCCCCTGGACAGCGCCCAAAAGGGCTCCAACCGCAGCGGTTGCTTCCCACGAAACATTGTCGACAAAATTGGGAAGCCAAAAAGGAATCCCCCAAAACCGGGTAAGCATATATTTGAGGAACACACTCCCGAGTGCCCCGGCAACGGCCTGGAAAAGACTTTTTCCCAGTAAAATGGTCCACCAGACAAAAAGGGGTCTATTTGCCACCAAAGTGCTCCATTTTCAAAACAGTAGCCCGCCAACGGACCTTGCTATAACAAGGATTCCGGAAAAAACGGATCACCATGACTCCTTAATCGGGTTTTATAATGACCCAAATATCGGTGACATAGTGACGATTGCGCCAGTTGAGGTGGCGTTCATCAAGTTCGGCCCATGTTAGGGTCATTTTGCCGTCTTTGAGAGCCTCTTTGGGTACTTCGAATTCTTGTAAGGCCACCTGATCGAAGGTCTCCCCTTTGCGAACCAATGGCACCCTTTTACCATCAATCATGAGAGGGGATTCCCGTTGGGAAAACAAACGAACAATATATCCCCTATTGGGATCCAGGTTGTCATAGGTAAGTCCTGCTGGGATCTCATCCTGATAGACATGCCAAGCCATCCGCAAAGGACGGTGCCCCTCTCCCATGTTGCGCTGGGTGGGAACGGGGATAGTATGGTAATGTTTCATGGCATCGGCCAAATCATACAATTTTGCCATGCGTGGGGAGCGCCCCACATGCCCCAAAACATCATAATACCCACCTGGCCCAGGATTTTCCCACTCCACAAGCCTTTGAATGGATAACATCTGGTCCTTTGGATCCGTCATTTTGACAATGGCCCCCATTTGATCCTCAAGGAACCAGCGATTGTTCAAGGGATAGTCAAGGTAGTCGAAGATGGCTCCACGCTCTGACCCACTAGCCTGATAGCGTTTCACACTGGTTTGCAGGCCAATGGACCTAAAGAGTGATTCTGCCAGGGATTCGATCTTTTGGCGATCCTCGATGAAAATAGGGCGTTTTTCCGCTTCGAGAAGCTTGGTCCTGGCCATATCCAAGGATTTGGAAATTCCCGTGGAGGAACTATCGGCAAGAATGGCCAATGCTTCCTTTTCCAAACGGGTTTCATTCAGAAGTCGATGTCTAATGTAGAAATCATAATAAGCTCGCATAAGGTGCATTTCAAAACGCCAATTGTTTGAGGTATTCCCCAGTTGGCTTGCCAAAAGCTGCCAAAACGAAAGGGTGGCATCGACAGATCCATTGGTGGAGAGGGCACCACGCCAATTGTTTTCCAGAGCAAAGAGTGCATCGGCCCCGGCATTCGCAAGGTTTGACTTGAAAAAGAAACGGGCATAATCTTTGGCAATTTCCCGGACAGAAAGGTCGGGTTCCCAACCAAGGAGGGACCAAACGGCTTTGTTGAAATCGTCGTGGACCCCATCGGAATAGGTAAGGAAACCATTCGTGTGGCGAAAAAGCAATCGATAGACGCCCGCCATATCATTGGGACGGGGATTGACCGGTTCCCTGCCCAAAGTCATTCCAAAAGCGGGATCCCACCAGGGTACGGGGTATTGGCAACGAATGGTGTGGGTAATGTCCGGGTACCAACGGATAGGGTACTTTGCGGGGAGCCGATTCCGGGTTTCAGCAAGGGATGGGGAACTTGGTCCCATGACGACTCCCCCCAACCAAAGGGGACGATTTTCATTGACATAGGCGTAAAAATCATCGACATCGGCTTTTTTGAAACCTTGAAGGGAAAGCCAGACCTTTGCTTTGGGGTGATGGGTGGCGAGGGTTTTGGCCATTTTTTCCAGAAAGGGTAGAAGGTTTTTGGCATGGTTGTCGCCTGGGTCTCCACCCGGAACAAAAACCGCATCGAGTCGTTTGCAGTTTCGGTAAAAATCGTCCTGTTTTTTGAGAAAGGCCGCCTCTTTGGCTAAATTGGGCACCTCAAATTGTACGGGTACCCAAACCCAGTGATCGAGGTCGTATTTGGCACAAAGTTCACCGAATTTGAGGTTCATTTCCCCCCTTGGTATTTTCATATGGGGGGAATCATCGGAGTCCTCGAAGGGAATGTTCTCTACAGCATTGGCACCAAAAATGGCCATTTCCCGGAAATATTGATCGAACTGGGCCAAGGTCCATGCATCCCAACTGTTGGCCCGGGCACGGTAACCAATTTGGTGGCCCCGCAAAGGGACATTGGGGGAAAGGGTACATGAGAATTGGGCATCCAGCTTTACCTGACCCTTGTCCCAATGAAGGGTACGAAGGAATTTCCCGACTCCAAACATCACCCCACGACCATCCGCACCCAAAATTTCTACGACCGGAAGGGTCTCTTTATTGGGCTGTCCCGGAATAATGCGGATGCTAAAACTTTCGGGTTTGGGTGAGGCAGTGGATTTGTCAAAGAGCCCAAGGCGGACGATCGTATTGGCGGGCCCGGATGCCTTTTGGGTAATTTGCCATTTCAGGCCGGTGCGTTTGGCGATTTCTTCGCTTAGGATGTCTGCGGCAACCTTTTCGGCTGGGGAACGCTCCCCTTGGCGGACGACTATGACAGATCGACTTAGGTCAAGGTCTTGTGATCGGGCAGAAAACCCATTCAGGGAAAGCACAAGGATGGGAAGGAACCACCGCAACATGATAAGCAACCCCCTGAATGCATTGTTTGTAACCATACTAGGGAAAAACGGGGGAAAATGGCCTGAAATCAGCAGGGGTTTTCCCGTCATGACGGCAATGAACTGCCTTAACCTTTTTATCCAAATTGGCCCCTTAGGAAAATTCCTCTCGCCACTTGAGCCAAGAACTTCGAAAACAAAGAAGGGTTCCCTGCTCACTCATTGATGGGATCCCAAAAGGGCTCCTCCCTTCCCTCACTTTTTTCATTGGAAGGCCCAAGATTGCGGGGTTTTGGGATGTTCCCCTATAGTTCATTAATGGTTGGCCCGATTTTTTTGGTTTGTCCCCATGAATAAAACCCAATCGCTTTCTCCAAGCTCTCTGATGGGGACCGCTTGGCTTGTGGTTGTCCTTCTCCTCCCTGTGGCTTTGTTGAATTATCTCGACCGGCAAATGATGGCCACGATGAAATCTTCGATCATGAATGATATTCCATCCATTGCGTCCAATGAAAATTGGGGGTTTATGCTGGGCCAGTTCAAATGGGTCTATGCGTTTTTAAGCCCGGTGGGGGGAGTGGTCGCCGATTGGTTTGGCAAGCGGGTAACCATCTGCACCAGCCTGTTTGCCTGGAGTGCCATCACCTGGTGGACTGGCCAGGTGGAATCCTACACATCCCTTCTCTGGGCCCGGTCGCTCATGGGGATAAGCGAAGCGTTTTACATCCCGGCAGCCCTCGCCCTGATTGCAAACTTTCACAGTGGTTCCACGCGCTCCCGGGCGGTTGGGTTGCACCAGACGGCAATCTATGTTGGCCAGATTGTTGGCGGATTTGGGGGATATGCTGCGGATAATCCTGCCCTGGGCTGGCGCATGACCTTTGAAATATGCGGTTTGGCAGGCATTTTTTATACGGTTCCTTTGGCCGTTTTATTGCCCAACCAATTTGCCTTGGCAAGGGCCTCGGTTGACCCTGAAACAAAACGGGGCCATGATTCCTGGATTTCGCTTATCAATGTTTCATTTGTACTTTTGGTACTTTATTTCACCTTTCCCGCATTGGCAGGTTGGGTAATTCGCGACTGGATGCCGGCCATTTTACAAAAACAGTTCAACATCACCCAGGGAATGGCGGGGGTCTCGGCCACCCTTTATTGGCAGGTCGGGGCGATCGTCGGGGCCCTTCTGGGAGGTTATGCTGCGGATCGGTTAATGAAGAAAACCATTCGTGGGCGCATTTGGATCAGTGCCCTAGGGATGGTGCTTATCATCCCAGCCCTTTTTGGGGTGGGAAACGCCCCAACGCTTGTATATGCCGTGTTGTTTTTGGTTTTGTTCGGACTGGGTTGGGGAATGTTTGATACCAACAACATGCCTATCCTTTGTCAAATCGTTCGACCCGAGTTACGAGCGACGGGATACGGCATAATGAACTTTGTCAGCATCAGCTGTGGTGCCTTTGCCGACTGGACCTTTGGGATACTTACGGATCGTCATTGGCCCCTTAACCAGATTTTTGCGGTGTATGCCTCCTTTGCAGCCCTATCCGTGTTACTTGTTTTACTTATCCGACCCAATCCGTTAATAAAGGACTCAGAGACCCCATGAAGTATCCCAAGATCGAAGGTTTTGTCGCCGCAACCTTTACCCCTTTTCAGAACGATGGCTCCCTGGATTTGGCCGGGGTAGAACCCATGGCAGAGCACCTTTTGAAAAATGGGGTGAAAGCTGCCTTCATTGGCGGGACGACGGGCGAAAGTGCCTCACTTACCTTGCTTGAGCGTTTGGACTTGGCAAAACAGTGGATGGAGGTTACCTGCGGAACCAAACTTGGAGTGATGGTCCATGTAGGATCCAATTGTTTGGCCGATTCAAAAACTTTGGCTGCCCAAGCGGCCAAATTGGGGGCGATGGGAATTTCGGCAGTCGCCCCGTCTTATTTCAAACCTCAGACCATGGAGGATTTGATCGCTTGCGCAAGGTCCATTGCCCTGGCTGCCCCGAGGCTGCCCTATTACCAATATGACATCCCCATGTTAACCGGGATAACGCTTTCCATGTCTGCATTTTTGCATCAGGCGGCGGATAAAATTCCCAACCTTGCAGGGATCAAATATTCCAACACGGATCTGGTAACTCTGCAAGAATGTCTGGCCAATCCTGATTTCGATATACTTTCGGGAGTTGACGAGGCATTGCTTGGGGCAATGGTTTTAGGGGTACAAGGGGCGGTGGGCAGCACCTATAACTTTGTGGCACCCGTGTTTCATCAGATGGTTACCCATTTTTCCAAGGGTGATTTGGCGGCAGCCCGGATCGAACAATTCAAGGTGGTGCGATTTGTCCGGGTCATGTGCAAGCGGGGATACTTTGGATCCGCCCGGGTGTTATTGGACATGATGGGTATTAAAAGTGGCCATCCCCGATTGCCCAACCGAACCCTTTCTCCCTTGGAGAGGCAGGAACTCGAGGCGGAGATTTTGAACCTGGGTTTTGTGATTAAGGGTTCTTGATCAATCCGGGATAAACGAAAAAGGGACCGGAAGGCGTTGCCATCCGATCCCACGATAGTTTGGAAGGATCCTGGTTAGGGAATCAGCTTGATTTCCAGGCTTGCTCCGCTTGAAACAACGATGGTGTGGTCTTTGGAACCATCCCTGTAACTAACGGGAACCTTGGCCGTGGCAGCACCGCCCTTCATTTGAAAGGAAAAGGCGTATTTGCCTGCCACTGCTTTGGATTTGAAGGAACCGTCGGCTCCAAGTGGAATGATCGCCGGTTTTCCCGAATCGAGGGGTTGCAGGTGCATCTCCACACCCCCGATGGGTTTGCCGGTTGCGTCGGTGACTTTACCGGAAAAATCGACGGCATCGGCAATCGGTTTTCCCGATTCCCCACAGCCGAGTCCCACAAAAGCAATCAAGGTTACCAAGAAATATCTCATCTGATTCCTCACCTTTTTCATAGATAGTTGGTCTTAGTCTAAGGAATATACGGTGCCGTCGGATGCACCCACCGCGGCTTTAATCACCAAGCCATCAGTGGCTTCACGGATCGTGCGAACGGATCCATCACACATGGCGGCTTGAACAAGGCCGGTGTGGAAGGCAAAGGGTTCATCGTTGGGGCCACAGTTGTTGACGGACCATCGACATTCGGCGGGGCCACCAATGATGGAATTGTTGTTGTTGACCTTGGCGGTTCTATCACCCAGGGATTTGCTGGGACCAGAGAATCCGTTGGTTGCGGCATCGGGATCGGCCCAAGCGTAAACACGACGGGCATTTCCACCAAGTCCATCACCAGGGGTTGAGTGGCCGGGGGAGGCTACGGGAGAATTCCGGGCGGAACCCGCACCAAAGGTGCTGACACCATAATGAGCGCGACCTGCGTCCTCAACAACGAGGATGGTGTTGGAGTATCCATCCAGGATACTGGAAATCTTGGCCCCTTCGGCAGTAAGAGGACCAAGGAAGCGACCACGGTAGGCACCGCTTCCGGTTCCTACCACACGGGCCCTGGTGCCTTCGTCCACATCGCTAACCGCACAGGCCATATAGTCGATTGGTCCAAGGTTTTCGCCATTGCCACGGGCTGCAGTACCAATTGGAGTGGTGGGACAAACAAAAGTTTTGACTTGGGTTTGTGCTGCCAACCAGCCCGAAGGATAGGCGGGATCATCATAATCCAGTCCCTGATAACCCAAAGGATGAATCAAGGCCCGGTTGTACCCGGCGGCCATATTGTTCGAGCTGGTATCGAACATTTTGTAAGTATTTTCCTGTTCGACATAGGGCAGGATTTGAGTACACCAGGAGTGGATCATGTAAAGGGTGGTGTTGGAACCGGTGGAGTCGATTTGGCCGGGATGGGGGAGTTTGCCTTGGCTGGATTCGAAGTTGTGAAAGGCAAGTCCGATTTGCTTCAGGTTATTGGAGCACTGCATCCGGTTTGCTGCTTCGCGAACCTTTTGGACTGCGGGCAGAAGCAGGCCGATTAATACAGCGATGATAGCGATTACAACCAGGAGCTCGATAAGCGTAAATCCCTGGCGCTTGCGTGAATGAGACATGCAGGTTCCTCTGAAAGTACTTGTCGGTTGGCGAAACACCGCCCGCCGGACAACATTAAGATTAGCTAAAGGATATGTTGGCCATGTGAAGACAAGGTGAATCTTTCATGAAGATGCCTTTTCCAAAGGCCAAGGGGCTCCGGGCCATGGCTTTTCAATCCCTAAAAACCAGGATTATTGGCGAGACTTCATGGTTTAAGCCCCAGGGGTGGTTTTTCTAAAACACTTGGTGAATGGGGGAGGTACCCTGATCGAGAAAAATGGGTTGATTGCTGGCCGTATAGAGTGGTTTTGTCCTGTCGATTCCCAGCTTTTCATAAATAGTCGCGGCATAAGACTCTGGGGTATAGGGATCACTAAGCACCTTGCCTCCCTCCCGATCGGTGGCGCCGATGACTTGGCCGCCTGGAACCCCGGCCCCTGCCAAAGCGATCGAATAGGCATGATGCCAATGATCGCGCCCCTGAAACTTGTTCAACCGTGGCGTTCGGCCAAATTCAGTAACAAAACAAACAAGTGTTTCCGCCAAAAGGCCCCGTTCGTCCAAGTCCCTGATCAGGGCAGCAAAGGCCCGGTCGGTCGATCCCATCATCACCCAATGGCCTATTCCGTACCGCCCCTCGCCCCCCCCTTTGTCCCGAACCGTCCCACAAGAACCAGGCGTATAGATAAGGTCGTGATGGTCCCAATTGAGGTTACTGCCCCCGGGAACCTCCGGAGTAAGCGGCCATCGGACATCCACGGTGACAAAACGGACCCCGGCCTCGATCAGCTTTCTACCCACCAAATAGCAGGCCCCGCGGTGGCCGGCCCCGTAACTTTTTCTCACATGCTCGGGTTCGCGGGAATAGTCAAAGGCTTTGGCAACCTGATCGCTTGTCAGGGTGTCAAACGCCTGAGCATAAAAGGGATCCATTGCCCCAGCCAAGCCGGTCAACAAATTGCGCCGACCTGCCAATCGTTGAACCGGAGTATCGGGCCGGGGCTCCAAAGGCCCCACCTTCCAATGGGGAGAAGAAAGGTCATTTCCCCCCGTTTTAAACACGCCATGGCCGGCAGCAAGGAAGCCGACGCCGGTTTGGTCGGCCTGTTCATGATTGCCTGGAACCATTACATAAGGCGGCAGGGAACGGTTTCCCTTGCCAAGGATATGGGATGCCACCGAACCCATGTCAGGCATTTTGATAGGGCCTGAGGGATGGCAACCAGATAACAAATACTTGGTTCCTTCGGGATGTCCACTTGCTCCCTCTTTTGAGTGGTGCATGGAGCGAATGACAGTCAATTTGTCGGCAACCTTGGCGGTTTCCCCAAGGAGTTCGGTAAACCGCATTCCCGGGACCCGGGTGGCAATCGGTTTATGGGGACTTCTATGTTCCACGACCGTTTCGGGTTTTGGGTCCCAGGTGTCGATGTGGGAAAGGCCGCCCTGCTCAAGAATTACCAAAACATTTTTCGCCTTGCCAAGGCTTGTGCGACCTGTCGCCGAAAGTAGTGTGGGAAGCGACAACCCCAAAATCCCCGAAGCACTTAAGCAGAGTAGGTCCCGTCGGTTGGGAGGAGGATGTCTTTTCATGGCACCGAAAGGTTGCGGAGGTTTAGGGAGGTAGGAAACCTGGCAGGGAGACCGAGGATATTCTATGTCATTGCCAGATGGGAAGCTCAGAAATGCTATCCACGACCAAAAAACGGATGGACATAACCAATGGTTGGTCGAACAAGGGTAGTTTCCCTTGGAGCCAATCCGGGCATTTTTGGTTGAAAAAGGTTGGATGTTCCGGAAAAGGGAACACATTTTGTTAAAGTTTGCCAACCTGAAGGAAAAATCCGGTCTCGATTGGAACCCATGAATCCTCTGGGCTAGAATGAAAAGACGGTCTGCTTTTGCGGACCATTTGTTTTTTGGCTCTACCGGTTCGGATCTTTTCATGAAACCTCGATTGCTTTGTCCCGGCCCGACCCCTGTTCCCGAGGAAACTCTCCTTGAGTTGGCCAGACCCGTTACCTTTCACCGGTCCGCCCAATTTCGATCCGTTCTTGGTTCCGTGGTGGCCGACCTCCAGCAAGTTTTTTGCACAAAAAACCCAATTTGTGTGCTCACCAGCTCGGGAACCGGGGGAATGGAAGCGGCCCTTACCAATGTCATCCGGCCAGGGACCAAGATCCTTTGCTGCATCAGCGGGCGTTGGGGGGAACGCTGGAAAAACATTGCCAAGGCCTTTGGGGCCATCGTTATCGAAGTGACCTGTCCCTATGGCGAAGCCAATACCCCGGCCCAACTTGCCAAAGCCCTTGCGGAACATCCCGATGCCGCCGTCGTCACCGCAACCTTGAGCGAAACCAGCACCGGGGTTCGCAATGATATAAAAGGCTTGGGGGCGGTGGTCAAGGACACAAAGGCTGTGTTCATTGTCGATGCGATCTCCGGCCTTGGGGTAATGGAGTGCCGAACGGATGACTGGAATATTGATTTCTGTGTAACGGGATCGCAAAAGGCGCTAATGCTTCCTGCTGGTTTGGCATTTGTTGCGGTGAGTGACAAAGGATGGAAGCGGGTGGACGAGGTTTTAACCCAGGGTCCAGCTTGCTCATTTTATTTTGACCTGCGCAAATATCGGGAAAACCTGAAGAACAATGACACCCCTTTTACCCCCGCCAACACCCTGATCAAGGCTCTTTCCCACAGTTTGGCAAGGCTAAAAACCGAGGGAATGGAGAAAGTTTGGCAGCGGCATGAACGAATGGCCGCCGCCGCCAGAGCTGCCGCAACGGGACTCAACCTCAAACTTTTTGCCAGGGTCAATCCAACCGCAGGCCTTACCGTTTACGAGATTCCCAGCGGGATGGATGGGTCCGTTTTGTTGGGTCGGCTGGAAAAAGAGCATGGGATTCGGATCGCAGGTGGCCAGGACACCATGAAAGGCAAAATCATTCGGTTGGCACACATGGGATACATTGATTTCTTTGAGGTCCTTGCCGCAGTTTCTGCCCTGGAAATGGTCCTTGCTGACCTGGGTCACAAGGTAGAATCCGGTGCAGGAGTGGCAGCAGCCCAAAGGGCTTTTTCCTCGTGGAAGGCAGGAGCCTAGTCCCATGCCCAAAGTACTGATTTGCGATAAATTGGAAAAACCCGGGCAGGATTTATTGATTGCTGCAGGGATTGAGATCGACAACAGGCCAGGCCTGAAGGGTGAGGAACTCAAAGCCGCACTTGCAGGAGCAGATGGCTGTATCGTCCGGTCCGGAACCCGATTAACAGCAGATCTACTCACCAAAACCGGCAGGTTGCGGGCCGTGGTTCGTGGCGGGGTGGGGGTGGATAACATTGATGTTGCCGCAGCAACCCGTTGCGGCGTTATCGTCATGAACACTCCTGATGCAAACACCATTTCCACGGCGGAACATACCATTTCGATGCTGATGTCCATGGCAAGGCTCATCCCGGCAGCAGATGCCTCAATGAAAGCCGGGAAATGGGAAAAAGGAAAATTCCTGGGAAGTCAATTAACAGGCAAGACGCTTGGCGTGATTGGCCTTGGCCGCATTGGCCGCGAAGTAGCCCGTCGGGCAGCATTGGGCCTGGGCATGAATGTCGTGGGCTTCGACCCCGTGCTGTCTCCCGCCGCAATTACCCAAATCGGTGTCAAAGCGGCCGCTACGGTGGATGAATTGTTGCCCCAATGCGATTTCGTTACCGCTCACACTCCCCTAACGCCCGAAACCACCAACCTTCTTGACAGACGACGGATTGCCTTGCTTCCCAAGGGTGCAAGGGTTGTTAATTGCGCAAGAGGCGGAATCTATAACGAAGCGGCTGTGGCAGAGGCTTTAACCTCTGGCCACCTCGCAGGGGCAGCATTTGATGTCTTTGTGGAAGAGCCTTTGGTCGCTGGACACCCGTTTTTGAATGCGCCCAATATCGTCCTCACCCCCCACCTTGGTGCCGCAACCATCGAAGCACAGCTGCTGGTCGCCCAGGAATCGGCACAGCTTTTGGTGGACTATCTTACCAAGGGCCAGATTCGCTATGCGGTAAACATGGTGGCTCTTGATCGGGCCGAGCTCGAGGAATTTGCCCCCTGGATTGATTTGTCCCGCCGATTAGGGCTTTTGTCGAGCCAAATGGCCCGCGGCGCCATCAAGAAAGCTGAGTTGCATTATCGGGGCGAGATCGCCTCCAAACCAACCCGGTTGATCACATCCGCTTTTGCAGCGGGCCTTTTGGAAAACCATTTGGAACAGGTCAACATTGTCAATGCCCGGGTCTTGGCCACCGAAAGCGGTATGGAAATCATCGAGCAATCCAGCACCCAAAAGGGTGATTTCAGCTCCCTGATCAAGGTTGTCCTACATACCGAAGCAAAGTCCTATACCATTTCCGCAACTACTTTTGGTAATCAGTACTTACGGCTAGTACAAATCGGCCATTACAAGGTCGACGCTCCCTTGGACGGTGTCCTATTAATCTTTTCCCACCAGGATGTTCCGGGCCTCATCGGTTTCGTAGGCAACATCATGGGAAGGCATTCCATCAACATTGGTGGCATGAATGTCGGCCGGGAAACCCAGGGGGGAGAAGCGATCGGGGTCTTGAACCTCGATGCCCTGCCCCCGGAGGCTGCCGTAAAAGCCATGTTGGACAATCCCCAAATTACCAGTGTTAGTTTGGTCAAATTGCCCGGGGTTGGCATTCGCCCCGATTGGTTGGCCTAGGGAAACAGGCTTTTGCCATCATTGGGACCTTCTTTTGCGGGGGGTGCCACTCTATTAATATTTCGTGAAATTTCTCCATTTACGGATTTTTATTTCACAAATTCCGATTATAAGCGTATTATGAAGTGTAGCACTTGTTCCGATTGGGATAAGTTTGTGCAGAGCTTTGCGGTTCAGGGAAGAGAATCACACTACGAGTAGGGAGGCTCACAGCGGAGGCTTTGTGCTTTGCTTTGAGGGCTTCCCATGAAACGATCCATCCGACAAACACAATCGAATCGAAAGACCCACCGTCCCACCGCTCCCAAGGTCCGGAAGGTAACCCGTTCCAAGGATGCGGTACCAGGGTGGGCCGATATTCAGCATTACAGCGTACCCGTTTGGAACGGCCTCCCTGGCCAACCAGGTTCCCTTCCCGAATCGTATTAACAATTGAATAGTCGTTTCGTAGGGCAGTGCTAAAACAGCCTGCCTTGTTGGTAAAGCGAGGCCAGGTCCATTGTAAGTGCCACCGCCATGTGCAGAATTGCCCCAGGCCAAATCGAACCGGTCCTCAAGCTCATTAACCCCAAGCCAAGACCGGCAAGTATCGCCGCAAACGCCTCGGGGGTGGGCTTGCCCCAATGAATCATGCAATAGGGCACCATGGCAATCGGGACGGCCAAGCTTCCAACGGTTCGCGAAAGTCGGTAAAGCAAAAATCCACGAAATAGGCTTTCCAGCGCAATGAATTGGACCAGGTAAAAGGCTTCCCAAAGGTAGAATCGGGGCCAAAGGCTCACCCCTTCGGGAATCCGGTAAAACGGATACCGGTTCAAAAATTCCGTTTGCCTGATCGTCCAACTCAATACCAAAACCATAATCAAGGCAAAGCCGGCATAAATGGAAAGATGGTTTTTGGTTTTACCAACCCTCCAACCCATGTTTTCAGGAATCGAAAGGCCACTCACCAAAAGCCAAATGAGAGGCAAACCCAAATAGCCAATGATCGTGACGCTTGCCCACCAAAGGAGATCGAGGAGTCTCCAATCCTCTCCCGACATCGACAGTATGCTGGCCGACCCTGAGGAACAACCCAAGGACCTTGCTACCCACTCGAGCACCATTGGTCCGTTCATTCTTGCGGTATAGTGGACCCAAGTGAGCATGGCAGCCAACAAGGTCAGCAACAACCAGGATTCGCGGGTCGACTGGGGATTCGTATGGGGAACGGGTTGGGGGTCCCAAACCATTTTTGCAAGGATCTGCAATTCACCAAGGATACCAGGTTGGGAAGGCAAAGCCTTGGTTGGCTCAGGTTTGGACGGCATCGAACAAGACACAGGATAATGGTCCAAACAGCAGAATGGGTAACCATGCAGCAAGGGCCGGGGCAAGGATATTGGCGTTACCAAGCATTTGGAAAACCTGGATACTTATAAAGAACAGGCCGCATAAACCCAAACAGATGCCCATGGAGATGAACATATTGCGGCTTTGGTCGCCAAGGATCACACCCAGCCCCATGATTACCAAAATCATCCCTAAAACGGGTCGGGTCAAACGGGAATGAAAAAGCACAGCCATCCCGGCCATCTTGGTGGCATCATTTCGATGCAGTTCCTGATAAATGCGAGGTGTGGATTCAAGGGTGTACCAGGCCGGATCCTGGGTAAGCTTGGCAAATGTGACCTCACGGACCTGAAGGAAATAGTGACCGATATCAACCGGTTCAAGGAGTTTGCTTTCCCGGTCAAAGCCTTCGATTTCTGCCGGATTGGTTTGCAATAGTTCCCATTTTCCACCACGCCCGCCCTCCGGTTCGGGGTGAAAAATAGCCTGTCGGGCGGTAATATGGATCAAATTTCCCGCCAGGGATTCGGGAATGGTAACTCTCAAATTGGTCACATCACGGTTGGTGCGACTTGCTTTATCGCCCTCAATATGGATGCCATTTGTCTCATAACTGCCCCGGACTGCCATGGGACCCAAACCATTTGGATCCTCCTTCTGGCAAACCAGTTTTTCTGCCACAAGGGGTACAAATATTTCCTGATTGAGGATGGAAAGGCCAAGCATGGCAAATGCGCTGAACAACACCGGGGCAACAATGCGGCCCGTGGAGACCCCCGCTGCCAACAGCGGGACCTGCTCGTTGCAGCGTTGCATCCAGGTTATCGTAAACATCGCCGCCAGCAGGAGGATCGCCTCACACAAATGGTCGAAAATCTGCAATACCCGGTAGCTGTAAAAGGTGCTGATGTCGAGAAGGATTTGCTTGAACCCCCGACCTTTTCCTGTGAAATCGTCAAGGTTGGTAAAAAGATCCACCACGATGTACAAGGTCAACATACTGGTTAAACAAATGGCATACGCCCGGAAAAAATTGCCCACCAGTTGACGATCAATCAGGGTGATCATGGAGCAACCCCGATGTTTGTCCGCAAAGGTTTTTGGTCCACCCCAACCAGGGCTTTTCGCACGCGAGGTTGGTATTCCAGAACATATTCCCGAACATAGTCGTTGGCTTCGGTGCAGGCTTTATCGCCATAGCCATGATCCCGCATCTCCCGATGCGCCTGATCCGGGGACCAGCCTTCGTATTCCATCCGATAAATGGCAATCAGAACACCCGTTCGGTGAAGGCCTGCCTTGCAATGGACCAACATCGGATAGTTTTCTTTGTCATCGTAGGTCGCCAACATTTCCTCGATCACCTTGGGGCGATCGCCTGGTTTCGCATTGCGACTGATCAAGTCAGGCATGAGGTGGATGTATTTCACACCCATTTCCGCACAAAGGGCTTGCTCCTTTATGGTGGAGTGGTCATACCATGATTTCACAATATCCGGATCGGGAAACTCATCCTGAAGGTTCACCACGCTTTTGATTCCAAGGTCACGAATGGATTGGCGAAATCCGGCCGCCGTAAGCTGGCCACTCCGATACAGTTTGCCTGGGGTTACTTCACGCAGTCGTTTGTTGAACGACCAATAGACCCGGTAATAGACGAAAACCCCTGTGCCAAACGCCAATAATAGCGCCAAGCCTAAAAGGGTTCGGAGTGGATTGGCCAGAGTCATATCCCTAGGTATTCCATTCTCAATAACGGTCACCGGAGTCCGGCCCGACTATGCCCGGTTTTGCCCCAGGAAACAAGGCCGATTGGACCCACAATGGGCAAACAAGGCAAAACAGGAGGCCTTGAATGCTCCGGCCACTCGCTTGGCCAGGCCTTTCTTTTCCCATAAGTTTGGGAGGAGGGCATCCTCGCCTTGGCACCACCTCGTTCCCCAATTTATCCGTACCATGGAGTAGCTCATGACCTGTTCCAAACAATCGTTCACAGTTGGTACCCATTTCACCGCCTGTCTGGTAGGTTTTGCAACCATATTACTTCCCACCCCGGTCCACGCTCAAGAGTCGGCACCGGAGGCAAAAATCAGTATCGGCACCGGCAAGGGTTGGGTGACTTTGGGGGAGAAGGATTTTCAGATGGTCAATGGTGACCCCGATACCTGGGTTTGGAAGGAGGAGGTCCTTGTCTGCAAGGGCACCCCGGTGGGCGTCACCAAAAGCGTCAAAACCTTTACCAATTTTGAAATGGTTGCGACCTGGCGCCACCTGAAAAAAGCTGGAAATTCAGGAATTTTTTTGTGGGCCAGCGAAGCGGGTCTCAAGGGGCTCAAACCAAACCAACTGCCTGGGGTAGGGATCGAAGTCCAAATTTTGGACCATGGCTATACCGAACAATTTGAAAAATCGTCCGGCAAAAAAGCCGATTGGTTCACCACCCATGGCGATGTCTTCCCGGTGGGTGGGTCCAAAATGATCCCTTTTGAACCCAAAGCCCCAGGTGGGTCTCGTAGCTTTCCCTCCAAAAATCTCAGCTTGGGGGTGGGAGAATGGAACCATTACTACATCCGGGCGATCGACGGCGAAGTCAGGCTTTGGGTCAATGGGGGAGAGGTTTCCGGCGGCACCAAGTGCAATCCCAAAACGGGTTTTATCTGTCTTGAATCCGAAGGGTCTCCTGTCGAATTCAAAAACCTGCGGATTCGCGAACTGCCATAAGGTTGTTTTTGTTGGGACGCTCCCGTTACCCGCCTATTTGTGACATTGTGCCGATGGCCGAAATTGTACCATGCCTTGGGGGCGTTTTCCCAACGAACTCCCAATGCTTGAAGGGTGATTTTATTCAGGCATTTCCGGTAGGCTCATGCCCAAATGCTCTCCCGGTTCGGGATGGTTGATCACCTTGGTATTTCCAAGGTTGTTGAAGGTTTCCATTACGGAGCCTTGGGCGCATATTTCTGAATCCATTCTTCGAAACGATTCAGCGGTTCGGTCCGCTCGCTTTTGGACTGGTAAAAATGGTACCCGATACTGGCCCGGTTCAAATGAAACACTTCGCCGAGTGCTTTAAGGGCAAATTGGCGATTGATCAGATACGGGTCATCAAGAGCCTTTTTGGCATCCGGAAGGAAGGCGGGATTGGCTGTTCTGATCAGGGCATTGGCTCCAATTAGCCTTACCGCCGGGTTATCGCTTTCCAGCCAACCTTTGGCCACAGCTCCTTTTCGATTGGGATACCTTAAATCAATCCGCCAATCCTCATAGGTTTTGCCATACCACTCTTTCAGATAATTCAAAGTCCAATCAATCGGTTTATCCGCATGGCAAACATTGCAGGCGTTGGGTTGATTGGCATAAAGCATATCCGGCCTGGTCGGCGAAAAAATCATGTGGGTGCGGACAACCTCTTCCAGCCCTTCGTGGATTTTGGGCATATGGCAATTCTGGCACCGATCGCCCTCGGATCCGCCCTGGTGGTGGGTGTGGGCCTTTCGTTTGGGTCCATCCTGTAAATGTTGATGACACCTTAAACAGGCAGCATCATCCTTCGTTTGCGTTTGCGCCCATTTCAAGCCAATGGGTTGGTGAGGATTGTGGCAATCCACGCACTTTAATTGGGAATAGCAGGAACCATTGATCGCATCGGTATATTCCACCGAGTTCCAGGTGGACATGCCCGCCTCAAAGGTTGGCCGGCTGCCCGAGTGACACCTGGAGCAGATCCAATTGCTATTGGCATGGGTCCTTCCCGGGTCGGGTTTCTTGGCCGATTCGGATGAGGCGCCCTGCACCTCAATGGATAGAAAAGGGCTTTTGGGAACAAAATCCGGAGGAATTTTTCCCTCACTTTCAGCGTGTGCTTTGGCTCCCAAGTGACAGGCCTCGCAACTGATCCCAAGGGCCACGGCATAGCGGGGAGCATCCCAAGCCGCCATCGGATTGGCTCCTCCATGCCCCTTTTGCAAAAGCTGTTCCATTTTGGGGGATTCATCCGGATAGTTTTGATCCAGATAGGGTTTCATGGACCAGTGCATTTTGAAAGGGGCATGGGCCGTTACCTGTTGGGGCCTCCTGGCTAGCAAGTCCCCAAGGGCAAAGGTGGTATGGCAATGATTGCAACTGGTCGCATACTCCGCAAAGTGCTTCCCCTTGCCAGGGGGCTGGAAGGGGTCGGGGCGTTCCCCATCCGGGAGTTCCGGGCCAATATGGACGACCGGTACCCATTCCTTGCTTGCCAACCAATAGCCAAAAGGCAGCACATGCTCCTTGGTGTAAAAATCGTGATCTTTAGGCTCAGGGCCATCGACGAGAGTGCCCACATAGTACTGATGCGACCTGCTGCCAATCGTTTGATGGACCTGGTAGGTCCTTTTGATGGCACCCCTTTCAAGGCGCATTTGCTGGATCCCCTGGACCGTTTCAAAATGTACCTTTCCCCCAAGGTAGGCAAGGACATCCTTCCCTGAAAAATCGCCAAGAACCGTTTGGGAGGTCGCCTTTGCATTCATCCAACGATGGGGGTGGATGGACCAACCTTGATGGTTGGCTGGATGGCATTTTTTGCAGGCATCTGCCCCTACATAATCCGAAGGGTGGATGTTTGCCCCAGGACCCGAATTCAGAACGACCTGATTCCTTTGCGATTCGAGTTGATTCCACCACACCGTAAGTTTGGGAAACGATGCCAAAACAATAGGAAGTGGATCCGGGTTGGTTATTCCCGGTAAAGGGAGTTCCCCGGGAACGCCCTCGGGGGGAGTCCCCCAGGGCAAAAAGAACCAACACAACGCCGCCAAAATCCCCAGGGAGGTCAAGCAGGCAACCATTTTCCAGTGACCCAAAGGTTACCGGCCCTTTCCCATTAATCAATGCTTCCAAACACTAGGGTACCAGATTTGCCTCCTCACTGCGATGGTTTTTGGCGGATACTTTTGCTTATACACCAAGAAGTCCAAATAGGGCTCACTTGTGTGGGCAGAATTGGGTTAGACGGCTCCACCGGTTCTTACAAACCAAAAACCAGTCCAAAGCGTTCTTGGATGAATTGGAAATTGCGAATGGATTTTTTTGGGGAAAAACAAAATGTCATGAAAAAGCTTTGGTCTGGCCCAAAAAATAAACCCTGGGCAACCGGGTCAGGAAGCGATAATTCACTAGAGTTTCTTTGAGCCTGCCTGAAGCCCACCTTCCCAGGGTGGAATGTCAAAACCGTGAAGGAATATTGCCATGTCGAAAAACCCAATCCGACGGGAGTTTCTGAAAACCTGCTCCGCTTTCACTGGAGGAGGGATCCTTGCGGCCGGGGCACAACTAACCGCACCCCGGTTTTTACGCGCCAAAGACACCCACAACCGGCTGAATATTGCCGTCATAGGTAGTGGGGGCCGGGGCGGGGGCAACCTCCAAAGTGTTTCGTCCCAAAACATCACCCTCCTTTGTGATGTCAATGGTCAAGCCCTTGGCCGGGCAGGAATGGCCCATCCCAAGGCGGAACAATTCAGGGATTTTCGAAGGGCATTTGACCGATCCAACCAATTCGATGCCGTCGTGGTTAGCACCTGTGAACATACCCATGCTTTTGCCACCTTGGCAGCACTTCAATTGGGTAAACATGTCTATTGCGAAAAGCCCCTCACCCACAACATTTATGAAGCCAGAGTGATTCGTTTGGCCGCGGCGAAAACCAGGGTCGCTACCCAAATGGGAATCCAGATCCATGCTGAAAACAACTATAGAAGAGTGGTGGAGTTGATTCAATCAGGGGCCATTGGCAAGGTTTCCGAAGCCCATGTTTGGGTGGGCCGAGCATGGGGTCTGCAATCGGCAGAGGAGGCCAAGGCTCATAATGACATTGTTCATGTGATGGATAGGCCCAAGGAAACGATGGCCATTCCTCCTGAGTTGGACTGGGACCTTTGGTTAGGGCCAGCTCCCAAGCGCCCGTTTCATCCGGTCTATTTTCCCGGCCCAAAATGGTATCGTTGGTGGGATTTTGGCAATGGCACCATGTCCGATCTGGGAAGTCACTGGAATGACCTTCCCTTTTGGGCACTCAAGCTCAAAGCTCCAGTATCTGTGGAAGCAACGGGGCCTAAACCCCATCCCGAAATCGCCCCAGCGTCCATGCAGGCGACCTATGAATTTCCTGCCCGTGACAATATGCCTCCTGTCAAAATGGTCTGGTATCAGGGTGCCTACAAACCACCCTATTGGAACGATGGTTCCATTCCCAAATGGGATAGTGGGGTGCTTTTTATCGGAGACAAGGGAATGCTCCTTTCCGATTATGGCAAACACCTCCTTCTCCCCGAGAAGGAATTCCTCGACTTCAAACGCCCTGAACCATTCCTCAAAAACTCCATTGGCCACCATCTGGAGTGGATCGAGGCCTGTAAAACGGGGGCATCCACCACTTGCAATTTTGAATATTCTGGCTGGTTAACCGAATCCAATCATCTGGGGAATGTGGCCTTCCGCATGGGGAAAAAACTCCTTTGGGACGAAAAAACGATGCGAGCCACCAACTGCCCCGAGGCAGACCGCCTCATTCGGCGGGATTACCGAAAAGGCTGGGATTTAGCCATGGATGCGAAAAATAATCCTGACAGCCTTGAGACCCTATAATGAAAATCCATGGTCAGGGCCCCTTTTTCAATCGGTGCCATCTGGGCTGGGCAATCCTTATCTGGACAACTGCCTCATCCGTTTTTGCCACCGAGCCGACCCCTGAAACCCTACGCCTTGCTGTCAACAAATCTATGCCTTTGCTCCAAAAGGGAATGGTCGGCCACACCCAGGAACGGACCTGTTTTGCCTGTCATAACCAGGCAATGCCGATCCTTGCCTTAACCACCGCCCGTGGGAAGGGGTTTGAGGTAAGTAACGACCTACTCAAATCCCAGGCATCTTTCATAACCGAATTTCTCGAAAAAAACAAAAGTCGTTACCAGGAAGGGCAAGGCCAGGGAGGTCAGGTCGTCACGGCCGGTTATGCCCTCCTGGCCTTGGAACTTTGTGAGGGGAAACCCGATTCCCTTTCCAAGGCGGTTTCAGAATATTTCCTTCGCTACAACCAGGACCTTGATCATTGGCGGGGGCATTCCAATCGCCCTCCTTCCGAAGGGAGTCCATTTACGGCAACTTATTTGGCCATTCGCGCATTGCAAAAATTCGGAGCACCCGATCAAAAAGAACGAATAGAAAAACGCATCAGGGAGGTTCAGCAGTGGCTGCTAAAGGCCCCCGCAAAGGATACCGAGGATCGCACTTTTCGTTTGTGGGCGCTCATGGCGGTCCAGGCAGGCAAGAATTCCTTGCAGGCAGCGGTTGCTGAATTGGTGTCTTCCCAGCGCGAAGATGGTGGTTTTGCCCAGCTGGACACGATGAAAAGTGACATATACGCCACGGGACAAGTGCTTGTTCTTTTGCACCTTGCAGGAGGTATGGCAACCAGCGACCCGGTCTACCAGCGTGGCTTGGCCTACCTCCTGAAGGAACAATTACCGGACGGGTCCTGGCATGTGAAAACCCGAAGTGTTCCCATCCAAACCTATTACGAAAGTGGTTATCCCCACGGCAAGGACCAATTCATTTCCCTTCATGCGGCCAGTTGGGCAACCACGGCGCTGGCGTTGGCCTGCCCGATACAACCCCAAACGGTGAAAAGCAATAATCCACCCAAGGTGGTTAAACCCATGACCAAACCTGAATTGGAAGGTTCCCCTAAAAAATAGCGAAAGGATTGTGGGAAAGGAGGATGTTCAGGTAAACAATGAAAAGAATCTTTCCCTCATTTGCCTCTTTTTTGAATCGTTTTTGCCAATGCTTCCAGTTTATCCGTGCCAATCCGCTGAACACCCGCTTGACGCTGGATTTTCCAACATTCAGGAAGGTCAGGCGCTCCCCAAAAACGAAGTTGCTGGCCAGCCAAGGCAGCTTTTTTCCCCATCGATTCCAGACGGATTCGTTGATCCTCGGGCATCGGGCCCGTTCCTTTCCAGGAAAAATGTTTGTTCCATGGTTCACTCACCCATGGAATCACATCGGCTTTTCCCGGGAACCCAAGGTCACCTATTCGACCATCAAGCCTGAGCAAGGGTTGCTTTTGTTCCAACACCCACTGGCGGGGCATATTACCCGACAATAACACCTTCACCGGTTTTTGGTCTTTGTCCCCTACCCGCTGAAACAATTCGGGGAATCGAAGCAACTCCGCCTCGATTGCCTTGGCCGTGCCGAGCCCATCACCTGATTTGATATCGACCATGAGCCACATGGATTTGAGCCTGCCCTGTTTGTGAAGGTTGGACAAGGGGACAAGGTAAAGGCTTGCCAAGGTCCGATCCTCCGAAAGGGAAAAATCAAAGTGACCCACCAAAAGCTTGTCCTTTTTGAGAAATACATCCGCCTCCACGCTATCAAATCCTTGCTCAACCGCCTCCATTAAAGGGCGTTTATGAAGGTAGTCATTATGGGCGTGAAGGCCGGGTAGCGTGACTTGCTGGATTAAAACTTGGCAAAGAAGCAATACAAAGGATGCCATAAATAGTTCCAGGCATAAAGGCGAAATTAATCTTTGGAAAGGATGCGGGCACTTTGATCATCCGTATCTTCAAGCCACCCCACCGCCGTCGTGTCATCGCCAAACCTTTTTATCCCCACTTCCCGAATGGATGCATCGGGCACCACTTCAAGGGGTGTATAGCGGGGGTGGTGCGATTCCTTGTAGGGATTGTTGCTAGCCGCATTGTAGCAACAGATCATCGACCAACGGGGATGATCCGATCGATTCTGATCCGAGCGGTGCAGCAGGTTGCCATGAAAAAACAACCCATCGCCAGGTGCCATTTCCACAAACTCCAAAGGCAGGCGCGTTAAAAGCTCCTGAACGCGCTCCATATCAGCACCTGCCTGGTCGCCTGTCAGGGTATGGTCCATTCGGCCGCAATCGTGGGAGCCACTAATCACCTGAAGACAGCCGTTTTCCCGGGTGCAAGGGTCTACTGCAATGAACAGGCTGGCCATATGGGGAAAAAGGCATCCATTCTGGTACCAATAGCCGTAGTCCTGATGCCAGGTCCAGGCGCCTCCCACCTTGGCATCCTTCATGATCATTTTGGAGTGATAATGGTATACTTCGCCACCCAGGAGCAATTCCATCGACCGAACCACCCGTTCACAACGGGCAAACATCCCATAGATACCCTGACCAGGATGGTTCCAGAGAGCCAGCCGGACACTGCCCCCAGCACCATCCGCCCTGCCAAAGGAGTGTTGGTCCAAAGTGCGGTCTTCCCTGGCACTTTTTCCAAGAAGAGCGATTTCCTCCGGGTCAAACATCCCAGGCACAAGGACGAATCCCTTTTTTTGGTAATCGCTAACCTGGTTCGGGTCAAGCTTTGAAAAAGCCATGGCAAGGCTCCAGGCAAATCGCAATTAGAAAAAGGTTATCCTACTGTTTGCCCAGGATTTCGGCATAGGCCCGGGTCAAAGGTGACCTTTCGGTCCATCCCAATGGCTCATTCAGAAAGTAGGCCAATCCTGGCAAACCTACCTGGCTGGAGTTAACAGAGATTCACTCCCTATTTTTTTTCCCAAATGTCCGTCAACAGCGTGTGGATTTCCGGTTCGTTTTCCTTGAGTTCGGCCCGATTGAAAGGATAAAAATCGTTGACCCCAAAATAGGCTTCGGTCATCTCGGCGAAAAACTCCATCGGATTGGTCAAGCCATAGTGTTTGACCCTGTTTCCATTGTAAAGGAGGGCTTTTTCCCCGTGACCTCCCTTTTTGAATCGTTCGTAGGCCTCGATAACCCGAGGGTGATTGAATCCGAGGACCTGATCGTGGTAGGCATGGGCAAGTTCATGGAGGATGACCCAAGGTTGCTCATTGATGTTCCGCCTGGTCGGCAAATCTTTGGCCCGGGGTAAGTGGACACACTTGGCAAGATCAGGAGAATACCCATTGTCCAAAAGCCATTGTTTGCCGGGATGATACTGCATCGGGCCCAATTTGCCGTGATCCAGGTCCAAAACAATCACCACCGTTTGCAACTTTTTGAGTCGTTCCGGGGGAACCACCGCACAAATATCCAGCAACTTGTTTTCCAAAAAAGTGAGACAGCGGTCGACCAATGGTTTATTGGCTTCCAAAAAAAGTCGATCATCCACCCGAACTGTCCACCCCTGGATTACCTTATTTGTTCGTGTCTTGGGTAAGGAAGCATCATCAGGTTGGGTCTTTTTTTTCGGGGTTGGTTTTTGGGTAATCAATTGCACCATGGTTTTCCCCAGTGCTTCGCCCACCAGAAAATAGGTTTCGGCATTGCCAAATTCGTGGTGCCCGTGCCCTGGATTGGGAGACTCCTCGGGTTTGCGTACAAAGGAACCCGTTTCGACAAACAAAACATTGCCTGAAAATTCGGGGAGGGCCGCACAGCTCGCTTGGGCCTTGCGAAGGGTATCCCATGCTCCGGGGGCCTTTACCCAAGGCCCGGTGAGTTCTCCCACCACCACCGGCAAACGGGGAGAATTAAGGTCTTTTCGTACATCCCGAATCAGGTTGGCCAGGTTTTTTTCATATTCGGGAACTGCTTTTTTGGGATCCACACCATCATTCCATCCTTGATACCAGACAAACCCGGCCAACTCCACACCCTCGCTCTTGTAGCCGGGAAACTCCTTTCCCAAATTTGGCAAGGCATCCCGTACTTGTTCGATCATTTTTGTATAATAGGGACCAACCCTGCCACCTGAACTGGGTGGCCGGAAATCAGTGTAAAGGCTTTTGCCTCCCCAGGCCGTTTTGATCAAAAGAACAGGTTGGGCAAGGGCATTTCCCACCACATGGCCAAACTCAAGCTCCGGTCCGAAATGATGTTTGTCTCCATAGGGAGTAAACCCCAAACCGAGCGGGCCGACCCTTAAGGGAGCTCCTTCCGGTTGATACCGGACCCAGACATCCCTTCTGGTGGCCCACGCACCAGATTCGTCTCTTAAATGTTTGAGTTTCGGACCCAATACCGGGTCCCCCATGAGGGACAACAAGGTGCCACGGCCCTGATTGTAGACTTTGCCAGCAAGGTCAACCACGGCCTGGCCCTCCATGTTGGATTGACCGGCAAGAATGAACACCTTCCAGGGTAGTGGTTTTTCCACGACCCTGGGAGCCTGCTGAAATAAAAATACAAAAAAAATCCCTATTGTGGACAATGGCATGGTGCGGATCCGTGAGGGCTTTGATAATGGTCTAATGTATGGATACAGGGCAACGGTTTGCGAACAGGAACGAAATCAGGAAATGATGGAACGCCTCCGGGCAAGGTAATCCCAAACCACAAACCGGTCCAAATCGCGCCCTCCTGTAAAAATGACCCGGCCCTTGGTGGATTCCGCCAAACGGTAGGCAAATCGGACATCCTCCTCGGTTTGATTCCAGGCCGAAAGAAGAAACAAATTGATCACGATTCCGTCCCTGGCACAGGCCTTCGCCTCCCGCAAAGTTGCGTTTTCGGTACGAACATCGGGGGGATAGAGCATGTAAAGATCCTTTCCTTCAAAGTGGGCGGTAGGAAGACCGTCTGTTATCAGGATAATTTGCCGGTTGGGAGTGTCTTGGGTGGAAAGGAATTGTCGACCCAGTTGGAGTCCATGTTGGATGTTGGTGAAATGGGGAGGGAGGTCCTGCTCGGTAATGTTGGGTTTGGACATATCCGCAAATAGGCGAACGATGGGATCATAAAGGGTGACTGGCTTTGGCAAAAGGGAAGCAATTTCCCCAATGGCACGAGGTTTGGCGACCGTGTACATCTCAATGAATTGCAGAAAATCCCCGGGGTATTCCCGCCGAATCAACCCTTCCAGGGCAAGGGCCATCCTTTTGACATCCATATAAAGGCCATCGTAACGCATGGAGCCGGACATATCAAGGAGTACGGCGGTAGCACATTTGGGTTTATTACGGGTGGAATGGATTACCAAATCCCTGGTGGCTAGCCGAAGCGGATGTCCTTTTCCCCCTTGGCCCCCTTGGCGGACAAGGGCGTTGACAAAACTCTGGGGGATGTCCAATTGGCTAATGGAGTCGCCATATTCATAGGGGCGGGTTACCTGCGTTTCGACCGAACCCTCTCCCTCGATATTGACATCATGGCGACCGGTTTTGGAGGGGTTCAAATCGCTATAGATTCTGGATAACAGTTTGGATTGAAACAAACGATAGGCTTTTGGGGTGATTTCCATCCCCCCCTTTTGCGATTCATGAAGGCCCTGTTCTTCGGCCAACCGCCTTGTCAGATTTTGGATCTGCTTTTCCACCTCGGTCAAATGGGAGATGTCCATGGGCTCGACAAACTGGGACAGGGCTTCACGGTCGATGATGCCAATTTGGGATGTCTTCGCTGCTTCTTCGATCTGTTTGAGCAAGCGATCCAGGGTTTCAAGCGATTCCCTGATTTCAATGGCTCGAGGTATGTCCAGTGCCTCCTGGCCATGAAAGGCGTATTTTTGGGCCAATTCCTCCACCTGATACCGTTCGGCAACGGCCCTTATGAGCCTGATCAAGTCGAGGGAAAAATCACTCCCCTGGTCCTCTCCCTTTTGGGTAGACTTGTACCAGAGCAGTTCGAGGCCTTCGATGTCCCCCTCCTTTAAGGCCCGATGAAACTCCTTTTGCCAAAGGAGCGGGGGGGTTACCAGCGTTGTCCTTTTGCTTACCTGGGCAATGGCATCCTTTGTTACCGTGTCCGTTTGAAAGGTGGCAAGGATTTTTCGTTTTTTCGCCAAAAGCAACTCTCTGAGAGCATCCAGGCTTGGCCCCAGTCCCCGGATCTGGGAAGAAGTCAAAGGAATCGCCCGTGCCAATTCTTCCTTGCTGAGATTTCGGGTGTGGCCAAATTGAAGCAAGTGTTCAAAGGCCGTGCTTACCATATCCCCTTGCGGTTGATTTGGCGGCGGACACTGGATCGGGTCAAAATGCTGGTACGCATGGATGATCCCACCTAACGGGGGTGTCGGCATGACTTTCCTTTGCATCTTGGAAGGGCAACCATGATTCTAGATGCCCGTGGTCGGGTGACCTGGTTAAGCCATGGCCATCCTGAAAAATGTCACCTATCATTGCAGGAAACCTGAAAAGGGTGTATCACCCGATTGTTTTTCCCCCTGAATAGAGCCCTTGGTTTTGCAATTTTGGCTAACCTTTCCCTTTGGGAGAATGAAGTTTCCCCTTTTCCAACAAAATCTTTTGCTTCTGGAACCCATGGGCCCATAATTCCAAAATAGCTTTTTTGTACTACCCTAAGGAACCATTCCGTGTCATTGACCCGTCTGCTGGATCGTTTTCTTGCCTATGTGAAGATCGACAGTCAGGCCGATTTTCGAGCCAAAACCTATCCCAGTTCTCCCGGTCAACTTCTGGTAGGCCAACTACTCCTCCAGGAATTGCATGCAATGGGCCTTGAGGAAGCATACCAGGACAAAAACGGCCTGGTTTATGCCCTGATCCCTGGCAACCCGAAGGCTCCGGCCATTGCCCTTGTCGCCCATGTCGATACTTCGCCGGAATCGCCAGGCGGTGGCGTTCTCCCCCAGGTCATCAGCCGGTACGATGGCACAGATATTGTACTTCAAGGATCGAAAAAGGTGCTTTCTCCATCCCGGTATCCCGAACTGTCCGCTTACTGTGGAAAAACCCTGATCACCTCCGATGGTACCACTCTGCTTGGGGCGGATGACAAGGCTGGCGTCGCCGTGATCATGGAAGCCGCCCAAAGGCTTTTGGAACAACCCCTTAATCATGGACCCGTCATGCTTTTGTTCACCTGCGACGAGGAAATCGGCCACGGCGTGGACCATGTGGATATTGAACAATTGGCAGTCGCCTGTGCCTACACGCTGGACGGGGGGCCCTCGGGTGAACTGGACATCGCCACCTTTTCCGCCGATCGGGCCGAGGTTACCTTTACGGGAATCAACCTCCATCCAAGCATAGGCAAAGGGAAAATGATCAATGCCGTCAGGCTTGGAGGCATTTTTCTCGACCGCTTGCCAAGGCACATTTTGAGCCCAGAAACCACCGAAGGGAGGGAGGGATTCATCCACCCCTATGAGATCCAGGGCGGGGTTGCCCAAACCAGAATCTCTTTGTTACTCCGGGATTTTCAGGCCTCCGCACTCGACCAACAGGAAGCCATGCTCCAGACCTTGGCCCGGGAAATCGAAACGGAATTTCCCGGAGCAAAGGTCGAAGTGACCAGGCATATTCAGTACCGCAACATGGCCGAGGGCATGGCCAGGGAACCTCGGGCGGTCACCCTTGCCGAACAGGCCATGAAAAATGCAGGCGTGGTTCCCAACCTCACTTGGGTCAGGGGCGGAACCGATGGCTCCAGGCTCACCGAACGAGGCCTACCCACCCCAAACATTTTCTGTGGGGAACACAACGCCCACTCTCTTGATGAGTGGTGCTGCCTGGAAGAGATGGAAGAATCGGTGTTAACCGTATTGGAATTGGTAAAACTGTGGGCCAAAGAACGACGGTAACCACCACTTGCCTGCGAGGTTCCAGACAATGGTTGAACCCTCCCACCATCGGCATAGTCTATACTTCGACGACATCCTCCCACCCCGCTAAAGGATACCTTTCATGACTACGAAGCTTTTTCGGGCCAAAACGCCAATCATCACCCAAACCAAACTGTTCATCAACAATGAATGGGTGGAGCCGATGGACGGTGGCACCCTCGACACCATCAATCCCGCCACGGGGGCCAAAATCGCCACGGTTTCCACAGCTGGGGTCCGGGATGTGGACAGGGCCGTCCATGCCGCCCGTGCCGCATTGGAAACGGGGCCATGGGGCCGCATGGATGCCGCCACCCGGGGCAACCTCCTATTCAAGCTGGCTGGCCTTGTGGAAAAACACGCTGAGGAGCTGGCCGCTCTCGAAGCATTCAACAGCGGCAAAACCATTGTCGATAGCCAAGGGGATGTGGGTGCCGTGGTAAACTGGCTCCTCTATTATGGGGGCTGGGCCGACAAAATCGAAGGCAAGACGGTTCCTGTCCGCGGCAATTTCCTGAGCTACACCCTCCGGCAGCCTGTCGGTGTGGTGGGCCAGATCAT
>SXGU01512282.1_pt1 | contig 36323 bp, 24 predicted proteins | sample 3174531 | NCBI WGS metagenome assembly SXGU01 (sample SAMN11356863, study PRJNA531348) | freshwater metagenome | isolation source: freshwater sample F1-140 | place: China: Fuxian Lake, Yuxi | collected 2017-12-25 | reverse complement strand
GACTGGGGTAAAAATCACGAAATGTCATCGACCAGACAAGATAAACCGCTTGAACACCAATGAGGACTGGGGTAACGCGATTTGACCACCGCCACCGACGCCTGAAAATCCTGGCGCACGCCGAACGCGCAAGAACCTCGAACGCGACCTGTGGTCCTTGACCGGAGGGGCGTGGTGGGTTCTGATGTGTATCTCGGAGAGTATCGTGCTCGTGAGATCGATTCAGGCCACGCCGCCAACGTGCAGACGCTCAAGCCCGCGATCACGATCAAGAAGAGTTCCCGCCAGCCTTGAACAGGAATCGCATGATCCGCGCAGCGCTCCTCTCTCTTACCGCGATCTGCTGTAGCGCGACGGTGCGCGCTGCGGACCCGTCCGCGTTGGAGTTCTTTGAAAAGAGCGTGCGGCCGGTACTCGTCGAGAAGTGTCTATCGTGCCACGGGCCGGAGAAGCCGAAGAGCGGCTTGCGACTCGACACTCGCGACTCGCTCTTCAAGGGTGGCCAGAGCGGAGCGGCCGTCGTGGTCGGCAAGCCGAAGGATGGGCTTCTGCTGAAGGCGATATCGCACACCGACAAAGACCTGAAGATGCCGCCGTCGGGGAGGCTCTCCGACCGCGAAATCGCGGCACTCACAAAGTGGGTGGAACTCGGCGCACCGTGGCCGGACAGGCTGGTTCTCGCTTCGCCGAACGCTATCGCCCAAGCAGCGGCGAAACACTGGTCGTTTCTCCCAGTCAAACGCCCACCACTCCCCGTTAGCCGCGAGCCGAAGGGGAGCGGTCACCCCATCGACGCTTTCGTTCTTGCCAAGCTGAGTGAGAGGAAACTGTCATTGTCTCCACGCGCGGACAAACGCACACTCGTTCGGCGCGCTACCTTCGATCTGCACGGGCTTCCGCCGACACCGCGAGAGGTGGAAGCGTTCGTGAGAGACGAATCGCCCGACGCCTACGAAAAACTGATCGACCAGTTGCTCGCGTCCCCGCGATACGGCGAGCGGTGGGGCCGCCACTGGCTCGATGTCGCGCGCTACGCGGATAACAAGGGGTATGTGTTCTTCGAGGGGAAAGAGTACCCGTGGGCCTGGACGTATCGCGATTACGTGATCCGCGCGTTCAACGAGGACAAGCCGTTCGATCGCTTCGTGATGGAACAACTCGCGGCCGATTTGCTCGCCCGCAACGACGCGGAAGCGCAAGCCGCGCTTGGCTTCCTGACTGTCGGCGGGCACTACATGAACAACACGCACGACATCATCGACGACCGCATGGACGTGGTGACTCGCGGCTTGATGGGTCTCACGGTGACGTGCGCGAGGTGCCACGATCACAAGTTCGACCCGATCCCCGCAGCCGATTACTACTCGCTTTATGGCGTCCTCCGCAGTTCGGTTGAACCGACCGTGCCACCACTCGTCGGCGCGGCGTCAGCGGGGCTGGACTCGGTGGTCTACCGCGTCGCACTCCACCTCCTCGAAAAGCAACTCGTGGACTTCGTGACCGCGAAGCACACGGGCCTCGTGAACGGCGCTCGCGCTCGTGCCGGGGAGTATCTGCTTGCGGCACACGCGGCCCGCAATCAGCCGCCCGCGGACGACTTCATGCTGCTCGCGGACCCCGGCGACCTGAACCCCAGCATGATTACGCGCTGGCGGCAGTTTCTCACTGACACGAAAAAGCGTAGTCACCCTGCATTCCTCCACTGGCACGCGGTCGCGGAGTTGAGCGACGCGGAGTTCGCCGAGAAAGCGCCTGCGCTGCTGAAGGCTGTCGCCGGCGCGAACAAACTCGTGGCGAACGCATTCGTCACATCACCCAAGTCGATGAAGGAAGTCGCAGCTACGTATGGCGCGCTCCTCAACGACGTTGATAAGCGATGGAAGGCAGAAGAGGCGAAGCCGCACGCGTCGCTGAAAGACCCCGACGCCGAGGGACTTCGCAAGGTGCTCTATGGCCCCGATGCACCGGCCGACGCGCCGCTCACGCTCGACTGGGGCTTCCTCTCGCTGTTCCCGGATCGCGCGACGCAGGGCGAGTATCAGAAGCATCTGCGCGCACTCGAAACCTGGCTCGCGAAGGGTCCACCGCGAGCGATGGTCGTTCACGACGCACCGCGACCCTACGACCCTCGCGTGTTCGATCGCGGTCACCCCGGCCGGCCGGGCGAACCGGTGCCGCGACAGATGCCGAAGATCGCGAACCCCGCGCGCAAGCCCTTCGCGAGCCCCGGTAGCGGCCGGCTCGACCTCGCCCGCGGGATCGTGTCGAAGGACAACCCGCTGACGGCTCGCGTGTTCGTGAATCGCGTGTGGATGCACCACTTCGGCAAAGCACTCGTCGGCACACCGGGCGACTTCGGCCTTCGCGGCGACGCGCCGACACACCCGGAGTTGCTCGACTGGCTCGCGTCGGAGTTTGTCGAGAAGGGCTGGAAGGTGAAGCAACTCCACAAGCTCATCATGACCTCAGCCACCTACACCCAATCGAGCCTCGATCGCGCCGACGCAATCGCGATCGATTCTGAGAACCGGTTGCTGTGGAAGCAGAACCGGCGTCGGTTGGAGTTCGAGCCGCTACACGACGCGGTGCTCGCCGTGAGTGGTCAACTCGACCCGAAACTAGGTGGCCCCTCGGTGCGTCTCTTCGGCGCAAACAATCGCCGCGCGGTGTATGGCTACGTCGATCGCCTGGAGTTCCCATCGCTGCTCACCACGTTCGACGTGCCGAACCCGGCGGGCCTCACCCCGGAGCGCACGAACACGACCGTAGCCCCGCAGGCGCTGTTCCTGATGAACGGCCCATTCGCGCGTGCCAGTGCGAAGCAACTGGTGGCGCTGCCCGCGGTGCAGAAACTCACGGACGCGGGAGACCGGCTCGACTTGATCTACCTGACCGTCTACGGCCGCAAGCCGACCACTGACGAGAAGAAGTTGGCGCTGGCGTTCGTGGCGAAGGGCGCCGACCGCTGGGCCGACCTCGCCCACGCGCTGATGATGACCAACGAGTTCGCGTTCGTGGATTGATCTGGAGAAGGAATAACATGCTTCCGCTTTCACGCCGTGAGATGCTCGCTCGTTGCGGCACCGGCGTTGGCACCATCGCCCTCGCGGGTGTGTTCGCTGATGAAATGCCTCTCGCTCGCGCTGCGGGCTTGTCGCCTGACCCGCTCGCGCCAAAGAAGCCGCAGTTCGCGGGCAAGGCGAAGCACGTCGTTCACCTGTTCATGAACGGCGGGCCGTCGCAGGTCGATACTTTCGACCCGAAACCGATGCTCGACAAGTATCACGGCAAGCCCATCCCCACTGGCAACCTTCGCACCGAGCGCAAGACCGGCGCCGCGATGCGGTCGCCTTTCAGCTTCAAGAAGTACGGCAAGTCCGGCATCGAGGTGAGCGAGATCTTCGCCAGGACCGCGGCGCACATCGACGACATGTGCGTGATCCGTTCCATGTACGCCGACGTGCCGAATCACGAACCGTCGCTGCTGCTCATGAACTGCGGCGACGGCCGCCAACCGCGCCCAAGCCTCGGCAGTTGGGTGACCTACGGACTTGGCAGCGAGAACCGCAACCTGCCGGGGTTCGTCGTCATGTGCCCCGGCGGGTATCCCATTGTCACCACGCAGAACTGGCGCTCCGCGTTCTTACCGGGGGTCTATCAGGGCACATACATCGACAGCCAGCACACACAGGTCGATAAACTCATCGCACACATCCGCAACACCGATCTTTCTCTTGAGAAGCAACGCGAGCAACTTGACCTCGTCGCGGCGCTGAACGCGCGTCACCTCGCACAGCGTGGGGACGACGCCCAACTTGAAGCGCGCATCCGCACGTTCGAGTTGGCGTTCAGGATGCAGTCCGAAGCGGCCGACGTGTTCGACCTGAGCCGCGAGACGAAGAAGATTCGCGACTTCTACGGCGACACCACCATCGGCCGGCAACTGCTCCTCACGCGGCGGCTCATCGAGCGTGGCGTGCGCGTGGTGCAACTTTGGAGCGGTGCCGGGCAACCGTGGGACAACCACGACGGTCTCGCGGCGAACCACAAGAAGCTCGCGGAGCAGTGGGACCAGCCCATCGCGGCGTTCCTCGGCGACCTGAAGCAACGCGGGTTGTTCGATTCGACGCTGGTTCAATGGGGCGGCGAGTTCGGGCGCACGCCGGTCGCGGAGTTGCCCGCGCTCAACGGGCGCGACCACAACCATTACGGCTTCACGTGCTGGCTCGCGGGCGGCGGCGTGAAGGGCGGACAAGTGATCGGCGCGACGGATGACTTCGGGTTCGCTGCAGCCGAAAACAAGGTGCATGTCCACGATCTGCACGCTACGATGCTGCATTTACTCGGCTTCGATCACGAGAAGCTGACGTACCGCTACGCGGGCCGCGACTTCCGGCTGACCGATGTGCACGGCAAGGTTGTGAAGGAGATGATCGCGTGACTGCTTCGCCCATCCGTTCTACTGTCGATTTCGACAAGCCGGGCAAGCAGTACGGGCACCTGTACGTGCCGTACTCGCACAACCTCGGCGGGTGGGCGAACCTCATGCTGCCGGTCACGGTGATCGGTCGTGGCACCGGCCCCACCGCGCTCGTGATGGCTGGCAATCATGGCGACGAATACCCCGGTCAGATCGCGATCATGCGATTGCTTCGCGAACTCACACCCGAGCAAGTGAGCGGCCGACTGATCCTCATTCCGACGCTCACAATGCCCGCGGCGAAGGCCTCAACGCGACTCTCACCGCTCGACGGCAAGAACTTCAACCGCACGTTCCCCGGTAGTCCGACGGGCTCGCCGTGCGAAATGGTCGCGCATTACCTCTCCACGGAATTGTTCCCGCGCGCCGACATCGTCATCGATCTTCACACCGGCGGGCGCAGCATGGACTTCGAGCCGTGCGCCCACATGCACTTGGTCCCAAAAGGTGCGCAGCGCGACCAAATGCTCGCGGGCACCGAGGCGTGGAACACCGACTTCTGCTTCCTGTACGCGGACATCGCGGGCACCGGGTTGCTCCCGGTCGAAGCGGAGAGCCAGGGCAAGACGGTCATCACCACCGAGATGGGCGGCAGCGAGAACGTGACCGCGCTCGTCCACGCGGAAACGCAGATGGGTCTGCGAAACGTACTCATGCACTTCGGATTGCTCCCCGGCAAAGCGGTCACGCGTGCATCGCTCGGCCTCGACCCGACGCGCTGGGTTCAGGCGCTCAACTGGGAAGACTACCGGTTTGCGCCGGAGTCGGGCGTGTACGAGAACCTCGTTCCGCTCGGCGAGGAAGTGGACGCGGACCAGCCGGTCGGCGCGATTCACTTCCTCGAACGCCCGGACCGCGAACCCCTGTACGTTGTCGCGAACTCCGCGGGAGTACTCATCGCCACACGCGCGCCTTCGATCGTGGCGCAAGGAGATTGCGTCGCGTGCATCGCTCACGACGTTGACCCACGGAAACTGCAATGAAGATCACGCAAGTTGTGTGTCAGATTCTGCGCATCCCGAACATCATCGCGAAGACCGCGAGCAGCCAGGATTCCGTACTGGTCCGCATCCGCACCGATGACGGCCTTGAAGGGGTGGGTGAAGCGGACTCATCGCCGGAAGTTGTCAAAGCCATCATCGACGCGCCGTTTAGCCACAACATCGCGTGCGGATTGCGGCAACTTCTGGTAGGTGAGAACCCGCTCGATCACGAGCGGTTGTGGCAACAGATGTATCGCAAGACGATGTACTTCGGGCGCAAGGCGGTCGGCATCACCGCGATGGCCGCAGTCGATATGGCGCTGTGGGACTTGAAGGGGAAGGCGTTCGGCCAACCGATACACCGGTTGCTCGGCGGCAAGCAGCACGATCGCGTTCGCGGATATGCGTCCATCCTCTTCGGTCGAGACGGGAAGGAAACCGCGGACATCGCGAGCAAGTGGGTGAATGCGGGCTACACCGCGGTGAAGTTCGGATGGGAGCCGATGGGCACGTCCGAAGCCGTGGACATCGACCTCGTGAAAGGCGCACGCGAAGGGTTGGGCAAGAACACGCTGCTCATCGACGCTGGCTGCGTCTACGACGCGCGAACCGCATTGCGGCGCGCGCACGCATTCGCGGAGTACACACCGGAGTGGTTCGAGGAACCGCTGCGCGAGGATGACATCGACGGTTACGTGTGGCTACGCGACCGCTCGCCGATACCGATCGCGGCCGGGGAAGGGGAGTGCGGGCGCGAATCGTTCCGCCCGTTCATCGACCGTCAGGCGCTCGATGTTTATCAGGTGGATATCTCACGCTGCGGCTTCACGGACGCGGCGTACATCCGTGCCCGGGTGGAGGAGATCGGCGCCAGGTTGTGCAACCACTGCTACACCAGCCCGCTCACGGTCGCCGCGAGCATCCACTGGCTTTCGACGTGTCGGGATGCGTTCGTGTTCGAGGATTGCGTCGAAGATTCGCCGCTGCGCCACGACTTGACGCACGAGAAGATTCAGTCCGTGAACGGTTGGATGGAAGTGCCCGACCGCCCCGGCCTGGGCGTGACATTGGACGAGAAGTTCGTGCAGAAGTACCTCGTAGCCGAGAGCAAGTAGACGTTAACTCACTCACCAGCCCGCAGCGCAAGCAGGGGCTATCGCACTCGCCCTTTCTTGCGCTGCGGGCTGGTGATGTGATGGAGTGCATCATGAGTCGCGCGAAGACGGAATACCGCTACGAGAAGCTGACGTGGCCCGAGATCAACGACGCGGTTGATTTAGGCAAGGTGTGTATCGTGCCGTGCGGCGCGGTGGAGCAGCACGGCCACCACCTGCCGCTCGACGTGGACCTCGTGTGCCCATGCGGGATCGCGAACGGCACCGGGCGCGAGATACCGGACAAGATGCTCGTGCTTCCCGTGGTCGCCTACGGCTACACCGGCCACGTGATGGACTTCCCCGGCACGATCAACACCGACTTCGAACACTTCATGCATCACGTGTTGGATATCACGAAGTCGCTCGCGTACCACGGCTTCAAGAAGATCATCCTGCTGAACGGCCATGGCTCGAACATGCCGAACCTCGATCTCGTCGCCCGCCGCACGAACCTGGAAACGGACGCGGAGTGCAGCTTGGTCGCGTGGTGGAACCTGCTCACCGTGGACAAGACGTTCATGCCGAAGTGGCGACAGAGCAAGTTCCCTGGCGGCTGCTCGCATGCGTGTGAACTTGAGACGAGCCTCTATCTCTATCTCGATGGCGACAATGTGAGGAAAGACTTGATCAAGAGCGGCACGATCAGTTTCAACAACGACGACAGCCCGTTCAACTGGGTCGATCTGTTCGGCGCGGGTCCGGCGACGACCGTTTCGTGGACGAGCAGTTACTCCGACACCGGCGTGCTGGGCGACGCGGAACTCGCGACCGCAGAGAAGGGCGGGCAAGTCTACGAGGAAGCGGTGAAGCAACTCGGGCGCTACATCACATGGTGGAAGGAGCGCCCGAAGGACGTGCGCAAGGACCGTCACCGCAATCCGCCGACGATGCCGATCCCATGGGGTCAGCGCCCGCTGGGAGGATAGAAGAGTATTCACCGCAGAGAACGCGGAGATCGCAGAGGGAACAATTACTTTCTCGGCATCCTCCGCGTTCTCTGCGGTGAATACGCTAGGAGGCAACGCATGAAGATTGCGGACGTTCGACTCACAGGATTAACCGGCGGCACGGTCGAGGGCGGCTGGGCGGAAGAACTCACGCCCGAAGACAACGTGCATACTGTCGTTGAGGTTCTCACCGACGACGGCCTGGTCGGTGTCGGCAGCACGTTCACAAGCAGCCATCTCGCCGGCGCTTCGATGAAGTTGCTGAAGCCGTTCCTTATCGGTGAACGCGCCGACGAGCCGGCGCGTGTGAGCGAGAAGTTGCGGCAGAACACGTTCTGGCAGGGTCGCGGTGGGAGCGTCGAACATGCCATCAGCGGTATCGACATCGCGCTCTGGGATCTGTTCGGCAAGATCACGAACCAACCGGTTTCGCGACTGCTCGGCGGCAACTACCGCTCGAAGATCAAGCCTTACGGCTCGCTGTTGTTCGATGAGGTGGACCCGCTGCGCGAGAAGTTGAAGGCCGCGGTCGCACGCGGGTTCCGCGCGATCAAGCTCGGCTGGAAGCCGTTCGGCCGGCGCGATGCGAAGACCGATGAGCAGCTCATCAGCACCGCACGCGAAACGGTCGGGGCGGGCGTGGAACTCATGGTCGATGCCGGTGGGAGCGACGCGTACTGGCCGCACGGCTACAAGTGGGCGCTGCGCACCGCGCAGATGCTCGCGAACTACGACGTCGTCTGGTTTGAAGAGGCGCTGCCGCCGGACGACCTAGCCGGGTTCGCGGAACTTCGGCGGCACGCACCGTTACCGATCGCGACCGGCGAAGTGTTCACGCGGCGCCAGAGCTTCCGGCCGCTGTTCGAGCAACAGTGCGCCGATATCGTTCAACCAGACTGCACGAAATGCGGAGGACTGACCGAGGCGTGGCGAATCGCGTGGATGGCTTACGAACACAACGTGCAGTGGGTGCCGCACGGTTGGAACACCGCGATCGGACTGGCAGCGGACCTGCAACTCTCCGCCGCGATGCCGGTCGCGCGGTACGTCGAGTTCCTCACGCCGTCGCCCTATGTGGACGAGCTAATCACGAAGCCGTTCAAGCCGGACGCGGACGGGTTCCTCACGATCCCCGACACGCCCGGTCTTGGCATCGAGTTGAACCGCGACGCGCTCAAACGGTTCGGCGTTGCGTGACCGTGATCACAGTTTCATCAGCATCCCCGCGATGGCCGCGTTGATGAGCGTGGCGAGGAAGCCGATGAACAGCGCCTTCAGACCGAGTTTTGCGAGGTCCGCGCGCCGCCCCGGCGCCATCGCGCCGATTCCCCCGAGTTGGATGCCGACCGACGCGAAGTTCGCGAACCCCGTGAGCGCGTACACCACCAGCATCTTCGACCGTTCCTGGAGAATCACGGAGCCGGTCGTGTTCCACTCTTTGTATTTCAGGTACGCGACGTGCTCATTCGCTGCGAGTTTCAGGCCGAGCAAGTTGCCAACCTTGTCGCAGTCATCGAGCGGAACGCCGAGCAGGAACGCGACCGGGGCGAACACACGGCCGAAGATCCTGTCGAGCGTCAGGCCAGGTGAGATGCTGCCCAGGATGATGTCGAACAGCGCGATGAACGCGATGAACGCGATCAGCATCGCGGCGACGTTGATCGCGAGTAGCACGCCGTCCTTCACCCCGGCCGCGGCCGCGTCGATCACGTTGACGTAGGGCGTTTCGACGGTGATCGGCGTCTCGCCCGTGGTCACCGGTTTCCCGGCCTCGGGGTAGATCAGCTTTGTGAGGTAGAGGCTACACGGGCAGGCCATCACGCACGTGCAGAGAATCGACACTTTGTCCGCGCCGTAGCTGATGTAAACTGCCATCATCCCGCCGGAGATGTGCGCCATTCCGCTGCCCATCAGCGCGAGCAGTTCCGACTTCGTCATCTTCGGCACGAACGGTTTCACGATGAGCGGTGCTTCAGTCTGCCCCATGAACACGTTCGCGGAGACGGACAGCGTTTCCGCGCCGCTGGTGCCCATCAGGTACATCATCGCCCGCGCCATGATACGCACGAAGAACTGCAGTACACCGAGGTAGTACAGCACGCTGAAGAACGACGACACGAAGATGATTGGCGGCAGCGCCTTGAACGCGAACACGAACCCGGACGGCCCGTTCACTTTCGAGAGAGAGCCGAACACGAAGTCCGCGCCCTTGTCCGACGCCGTGATGAGCGCCTCAATCCCGTCCCCGATCCACCGGAACACCGTCTGCACCTGCGGTGAGTACATGACGAGTACGGCGAGTACGAACTGGAGTCCGATGCCCCACATCAGCGTTTTGCGGCTGACCGATTGAAGGCTGTTCGAGAAGAACGCCGCGAGTCCGAGGAAGAACACAACGCCGCACCCAGCCTGCACGCGGTACGCGATGCGGGGTTCGTTCGCGAGTGCCGCGCTGCCCAAGTACGCCACCACGCCGACGAGAGCTACCGCACCGAGGATGAGGAGTCGCCATTTCCACGGGGTTGGCGGCAGCGAGACCTCAAGTGGTGCGGTGTCCGCGGTTGTTGGGTCGATGGGGGTCGTGGTTGCAGACGCGATCATGTGGCGAATGCCTTTGATCTGGGGGGTTAGCCGCAAGCCGCGGGCGAGTGCCTCAGCAACACAGCGCAGAATGCGCTCGCGCTGTGTTGCTGACGCGCTCGCCCGCGGCTTGCGGCTAACAGTTACAACAAGAACTTACTGGCCGAACAAATCCTTCAGGATAGTGTCGTCATCCTTTGGCAGTGCCCACAGGTTGAGCGTGAATGCGGCTCTCTGGTCGGTCTTCGACTCGGGGAACTTCAACACCGCGAGCCAGCCTCCGCTCCGCGTCTTCACGAATCGCCATGTGCTTCCCGCAGGCGCGCCGGCAGCTTCGATCAGCGTCGCGCGGTCGGTGTCGCCTGGCAGCACGACACGCGCGGTCGCGGGCGCGGTGACCTCTTCTGCTTTCAGGTCGAGCTTGATCGGCTTTCCGGCCACGTCGAAGAGACGCGCTTCCTTGTTGGTGGAACCCGCGAGGAACCACGCCTGATAGTTACCGGGAATCGCGACCTCAAACTTGCGCCCCAAGCCGGTCGGGAGCAACCCCTTCAGGGGGAATGGCGTCTCCGCGACCGCGAGCTCTGGTCCCTTGAACGTCTCATCGAGCCGGTAGCGGAACGTTGGCTTGCCGTCCTTGTCGAGACTGTAGCCGTCGAATTTGACCGCCATCGGGCCGTCGTAGATGCGGGCCGGTTCGAGCGGTAAGGGGAGACCGAACGCGGGGTTGTTCGCGCGTGCCAGGAAGTCCGGCGGCTCGGCGCCAGACTTCGTCAGCCCCCACGGGTGACCGGGCGCGGCGGTCCAGAACTTCTGTCCGAGCAACTTCGCCGGGTTGCCGCCGCGATTGTTCCACACGGGTGTTGCGTCAAGAAAGTTCCCGCTCCACGCGTACGCGGTGCGGCACTGGTCCGCGCTGAACGCGATCGACACGTAACCCGGATAGCCGACCGCGATGCCCTTGCTCCCCGCATCCGGCATGAACGTGCGCAACACTTCTGGCCGGTCTTTCACCGCGATCACCAGTCCCTTCGGCGGTTCAAGGCCGTCGGGCAGCGGAAACCCCGGCCCTGGACCGAGCGCGAGGTAGGCCCACATCGCTTCGGCTTGCAGGTGCGGGCTTCCGTTGAACGCGGTCGAGAGCGTTGATTTGCCGTCCACGAACGCTTGCGGCATTCGTGTGCCTGGCGCCATTCGAAGGGGCTGGCTCAACCATCGCTCGTACCACTCGTAGCGCACGCGTTGGTTGATCGTTGCGAGTTCGGGTCCGCGTGTGCCGGTGTTCGCGACGCCGCCGATGTCATGGCAGGAGATGCATCCCAGACCGCCCTTGCCAACGATGTTGCGCCCTGCGGCGATTTTCGCGGCGGTACGCTCGACAACGTGAACCTGATCGTCGGTCACCGTTCCCTCGAGCGACGCGATGGCTTCGGGCAGGAACCCGACGTTTGGCTCGCCGTATTGCGGCATCCGTAACTGCATCCACGGGCGGGCACGGCCGCTCTGCGTGAGTACCGACTTTAGCCAACTCGTGCGTGTCTTGTGGCCGACACCGGTGAGTACGGGCGGCCGCACGTCGTCCGCGTTCTCGACTTTTTCGAGCAGCCGCATCTGGTCCGCGAGTTCGGTTGGGATGCCGCCTTCGCCATCGCGTGTGTGGCAGTTGAGGCAGTTGAACCGCCGCAACGCGACCCGCGCCTGATACGCTGGCGCAGATGAGCCAGCCCCGGTGAGGCCGTCCTTCACGAACGCGAGCAGCGCCTCGCGTTCGGCAGGCACCAGCGGATAGCGGGCCACTCTTGCCGCGTCGGGGCGCACGTCGAGACAGCCCTTTTCACCGGCCTTCTTGATGTCGGCCAACTGCGGGAACGCGTCTAGCGGTTGACGCGCTTTCCCGCCCACTTCGATGGTGTGGCAGTTGATGCAACCTTTTACGTCGGAGAGCGTGCGGCCGACAGCGAGCCACTGCTTGTCCGCGGCGAGTTTCTCCAGCGCCGCGATCTCGTCGCGGGCCTTCAAGCCGTAGTGTTCCTCGTACACTTTCTTGCCGATTTCGAGCGCGGTCATCCTCGGAACAGGAACCTTGTCCGGCGTCACGTGTTCGTCGGGGACGCGGCACAGAAAGATCGCGATGTCGGTGGCTTCGGAGGCGCTCAGGTTCAGGTTCGGCATGCGGCCGTGCGGGTTCGACTTCAGCGGGTTCTGAAGGTACGCCGCGAGAGTCTCCGGGCGGAACTTTCCGCCGAGACCGCCGAGGCTGTACTTCGGGGTAGGGCCGCTCAGCGTGCCGACACCGTACACGTAATCGGTCGGCGCGAGCGGTTCTTTCTCCTCGTCGTCGTCCTTCTTCTTCTTGGGCAGCGGGTCCGAATGGCACGCGGCGCACCCGGTCACGCTGTACAGTACACGTCCGCGGTCCATGCTTTGCTTGATGTTGTTGGGCGGAACGGTAGGCAGTTTGTAGACGTCGAGCGGCTTCCCAGAAAGCGAGACGAGGTACTGCGTGACCGCGTAGCGCTCGGCGGCGCCTGCTTCGTCGTTCCCGAATGTGCGCGGCATGGTGGTGTGTGCCCGGAGCTTCGAGGGGTCATCGAGCCAGGTGTAGATCCAGCCTGGGTACGCGCGCTTCGCGATGTCGGTCAGGTTCGGTGCGCCGTGTTCGACGAGGGTCTTCGCCATTCGATCGTTGGCGCCTGGGCGGTGGCACTTCACGCACGCGAGTTCCTCAAACTTGAACCTGCCGTGGGCGAGCGCGTTGTCGGTCGCGAACTCCTTCGGTCGATCCTTCGCGAGGTGGCCGAAGAACTGCGCCGGCACCGGTTCCTTGATGAAACTCGCCCCCTGCCAAAAGAGTTCGACACGCGATCCGGCGTCGCTCATCACGCGTGTGAACGTCGCTTCGAAGGTTTCCACGCCGCCCTCGAACGTGTTCTCCGGCCCGGTTTTGTTGACGACCGGTTCGCCGGACGAGTTCGCATCGAGTACCTCCTTGCCGCCGACTTTCACGACGAGTCGCCCGCCGCGCACGGTGCTTGAGAACGTGTACGACCCGCGGCGCGCGATGTTGATGTGCCCCTTCCACGTCATTAGACCACCAGTTTCGAGCGCCGGGTGCGTGGTTTCGGCCTTTGACGCGAGCGTGAGCGCGACCGTTGGCTCCAGTCGCGTCACTGAGGGCGATTTGGCGCCGTCTTTCACGTCGCTGTACGTCGCGACGAGACCGGGTTTCAGGTCGGCCGGTTCGACCGCACGTGCTGCCGTCGTCAGAGAGAGCGTGGCGAGCGCGAGGAGGAAGTAGCGGTATCGCATTGGGGTGGTAGGCTTCAGTTAGGTAGGGTAGTGCGAATAGTTGATTATCCCGATGATGGTGGCACTCGCAAGTGGAATCAGCTAGTTTAGCTGCCCCTCAAAAGCGAGCGAAGGAGCCATCATGTTCGACCTGTCCGCCGTTCAAGCCGCGATTCGTGAAGCTGGTTTCGACGGCTGGCTGCTGTACGATTTCCGCGGCATCAACGTGCTCGCGCAGCGCGTCGCGGACGTAAACCCGAAGCTATCGCGGCGGTGGTTCTACTTCGTCCCCGCCAACGGCGAACCGAAGAAGCTGGTTCACGCCATCGAACCGTCGTCGCTCGATCACTTACCCGGCGCGAACAAGACCGTGTACCGCAGGTGGCAAGACCTCGAAGCCGGCGTTGGGTCGCTCGTCAGCGGGGCGAAGCGCGTCGCGATGGAGTACAGCGAGCGTAACGCGAACCCGTACATCGGCCGCGTGGATGCGGGCACCATCGAACTCGTGAAGTCGTTCGGATGCGCGGTTGTTGGGTCAGGCGACCTCATTCAGCAATTCGAGGCGGTGTGGGACGCGGACCAGGAGAAGTCGCACTTCGAGGCCGCGAAGTTGTGCCGCGACGCTTACGACGTGGCCTTCAAGTTCATCGCGGATGAGATCAAGGCGAAGGGATCGGTCCTGGAAACCGTAGTACAGGCACGCATCATGAAACACTTTGCGGATAGCGGAATGACGACCTACAGCCCGCCGATCGTGGGCGTCGGCCCGCACAGTGGCGACCCGCACTTCGACACCGCAGTCGCGACCGACACGCCGATTCAGAAGGGGTCGTTCGTGCTCATCGACCTGTGGGCGAAGATGGTCCGCCCGCGAGCGGTGTACGCGGATTACACCCGCGTCGCGTATGTCGGCGACAGCGTGCCGGAGCAGTACACGAAGGTGTTCAACATCGTGGCCGCGGCCCGCGACGCGGGCATCAAGAAGGTGAAGGACACGTTCGCGGCCGGCAAGCCGTTACTCGGTTGGGAAGTGGACAACGCGACCCGTGCGGTAATCGAGAACGCGGGGTACGGCGATCACTACACGCATCGCACCGGGCACAACATCGGGCAGGAGGTTCACGGCAATGGCGCGCACATTGACGGGCTAGAGACGCGTGAGGATCGTCGCATCATTCCGCGTACGTGCTTCAGTATCGAACCGGGAATCTACCTTCCCGAGTTCGGTGTGCGGAGCGAGGTGGACGTGTACATCGACGCGGCTGGCAAGGTTCACGTCACCGGTGGGGAACCGCAGTCGGAAGTACACCGAATTGTGGTGTGAGACCTCCGGGGTCAATGCGACACGAGGCGCGGCGATTCTGGCGTGCTTGCCACAGAGCATCCGCAATAAAGATCAGCACGGCCGTCCACACGCAGACGAACGCGGCGATTCGTTCCGATGTGAGCGATTCGCCGAGCCAGGTGATCGCGATCAGCATTTGCACCGTGGGCGACAAGAACTGCAAGAAGCTGATCGCCAGGAGTGGCAACCGGCGCAGCGAGAGGGTGAACGTGAGCAGCGGCACCACAGTGACGATGCCGCTGAACGCGAGCAGCGCGTTCAGACCCCAGTCGTTCGACGTCATGTGGTTCTGCTCGTGCGCCGAGAGGTAGAGGAGGAAGCCGAGCGATGGCAGGAGCATCAGCAGTGTTTCGACCGTGAGGCCGGTCATGCTCTCGACCGCGACTTTCTTCCGCACCAGCCCGTACAGCCCGAACGTGATCGGCAGCGCGACCGCGATCCAGGTGAAATTCCCTTTCCACACGAATGGGATCGCCACACCAATCGCGACCATCGCGAGCGCCGGATAGTGTGCCGGGCGCAGTTTCTCTTTCAGGAAGATCGGGGCGAGCGCTGCATTCACAAGCGGCATCATGTAGTAGCCGAGGCTCGCTTCGACCACGCGCCCGGTGACGGTCGCGTAGATGTAGATGAGCCAGTTGACCGCGAGGAACGTGGACGACAGCAGGAGCGTGAGGACGAGCTTGCGCGATCGCAGAACGCGCCAGACGTCGCTCCAGCCCGCGACAACCATCGTGAGCAGAATCATGATGGGGAGCGACCACGCGATGCGGTGCGCGAGGATCTCCCACGCCGGCACACCGAACGTGGCAAGCGCGGCGAAGTACAGCGGCACCAACCCCCACCACAGGTACGCGATCAGACCGAACGCCAGACCGGATCGAAACTTTGCCGCCTCTTCGCCCACGAATGAAACCCCTTCGCACAATGGAGCGGCGACCCGCAGGGTCGCACGCTAAACACGGATCGCTTCTTGTAGCACACGCCCCAACTTCGTGTGGAAGTGGTACGCGCCGTTCTCGCGTTTCACGCTGAATCGCCCCGTCGTGTAACTTCGGCTGTGCAGGTTGCGCTGCACTTCTTCGCATACGCCGATGTCCTCAAGCTGCACCTGCTCCGCTACTTCAATGCTCTGCCGCTTGAAGTCATCCGTCAGCGACTCGGCGAAGTAGAAGTCGAACAAAACGCGGCATCGGTCCACGCCGAGCGGAAGCACGAGGTTCGTGTCCATCACGCCGGCGTAGGCGTTCAGCATGAAGTTCGGGTACAGCCACCAGTAGGCCGCGTCGCCGGTGCGGGTGCGGCCCGCGTCGCCTTCCGCGGGCTTTGTCGGCGCGCTCTGGAGAACCGTGTTCCCGTCGGGCACGGTGCGGTACTCGCGGTAGTCGAGCGTGCCCGCGAGCGCTGGGTGAACCGTGTTCACGTGGTAGCCGCCGTCGAGGTAGTTGTCCGCGTACACCTTCCAGTTGCACGCGAGGTCGTAACTCTTCCGTGCGTACCATTTCAAACCCGCGAACGCACTCCGCGACTCTGCCCAAGGCACCAACGGACCCAGATACGAGGGGAGCAATTCGCGTGGCGGAGTCAGGTGTACCCAAACGAACTGACCCCACTCCGCGACCTCGACCGGCGGTAGGCCGTTGTCCTCACGGCGGAAGCCTTCGACGCCGTCGAACTCCGGTACGCCGCGCAGGTGGCCGCTCAGGTCGTACGTCCAGCCATGATAGTGGCAGCGGAGCTTCGTCGCGGTTCCGCACTCCTCGGTGCACACACGTGCCGCACGATGACGACACACGTTGAAGAACGCACGAAGCGCGCCATCTTCACCGCGAACCACCAACACCGGTTCGCCCGCGATGTCGGCCGTGAGGAACTGTCCCGGCTTCGCCACTTGTTCGCAGCGCCCGACCATTTGCCACGTGCGAGTAAACACCGCGTCGCGTTCGAGCGCATAAACTTCGGGCGATGTATACCACGTGTTCGGGATGGTACTTCCGCACTCCAGCGGCAGTTCGGGGTCGAACGCCGCAAGGAGATTTTGAAGTGTACCGGTTGGCATGGGGACACCTTACGCCAGGAATGGCGGTTGCGGCTTCGCCCGGCGTGAGCGCGACCACACGCGAAGCCGCGGGCGGCTTTTCATGGACTACTTCTCGTCGAACATCTTGCCCAACTCCAGTTTCACCGGAGCGATTCTGGTCGCGGAGCCGGTGCCGTAGGCGAGGTGCAACACACGCTCAACTGGCTCGAAAACCATGCACTGTAGCGTATGTTTCCCCTGCTGAACTTTGTCCAGTTCCGCGAACACGTCCTTCACACTGAGTTTCGCCGCGTCCTTGTTCTGGAGTGGGGAGAGAGCATCGTAGCGATCGCATTTTGTTGTCACACTCAGCGCGTCGCTGCGGAAGTGATTTGTACAGCAGCACACGCCGTTCACGTGTTTGCGCACTTCCAGATTGTTCGGCGTCAACTCGAACACCGCGCCGCCGCTCTTGTCGCAGATCGTCATGCAACAGGTCGTGGTTCGGGGGAGGTCGCGCAGGAGCTTTTCCGCCTCGGACACGGTCGCGCACTCTTCCAAGACGCGGCGGAAGGTCAGCAACAGCGGTGTGCCCTTCCAGTTGAACTCGGGCTTGTCCTTGCTCCGCTTGATGCTGATCTCGTTGATGGTGACGCACAACCCGGCGTCGTTCATGCCGCTAATGACGCCCGCGATTGGGCTGACGGTCATCGCGGCGAACGCACGCTTGCCTTCGCCCTTGTAGACCACGACCAGCGTGTGTTCCGTGATGCCCTTGGTCGGTTGCCAGTCGAAGTTGCGCCCGAAGATCGGTGCGCCCGTCTTGCTGCGATCCTTCTCCACGATGATCGTGGAACACCCCAAGCCGCTCGTCAGGTCGGCGATGGTGTTGGCGAACAGCAGCAGCCCTTCCTCGCGCCCGGATGCCTTTGCGGCGGACTCCAGTTCGGTCGCGATGTGCGCCGGGAAGTTTGGCTTCAGCTTCTTCGACATACCTTCGAGAAATGGGTAGAACTTGGTCTGCCCCGCGTCTTCGAGGAACTGCTTGTGCAGGTCGGTGAGGCCCGGAGCGTTCAGAATCGCGAGCTTGCCGAACTGCTCGCCCATCTCCGCCGGCTTGCCCTTCACGACCAGCAACGGCACATTCTCGACGTATTTCAGTTCGCCCTTGCCGTGCTTCGCGGCCGGGAACGACTTCGGCTCCTCACCCCGCGCGAGGGATGCGAACACAAGCAGAGCAACGAGACACGCGAATCGCTTCATTGCGGACTTCCTCGAAAACGAGAAGAAGCCGAGCCACGGATGAACGCAGAGAACCATGGGTCAAAGAAGACAGAACAGTTCGTATTCGAAGCGATTCTGTTTCTGATCCGTGTTTATCTGGGTTCATCCGTGGCTCGGTCTTCTGAATTCTATCACCCTTCGTTCGGCTGCGCGGTGCGGCCAAGTGACACATCGAACTCGGTAACCAACGGGAACAGCATCGCGTAAATGGTGAACCCGAACGCGGCACCGAGCATCAGGAATGGGATAAGCGGGTCCGCCGATTCATCGGTGCCCGGCTTCCCGCCGATCAACACGTTCACCACGCAGTAGAACATCGCTAGCGGACACACCACGCTCGCGAGCGTCAGCGCGGGGGAAGGGCGGTCGGCATTCAGCACGTATAGCAACCCGCCGACACCCACAACCAGGAACGAAATGAAACTGAACCACTGGTTGCTGAAACTGCCGCCGTTGATGACGATCAGATAGATGCTGAGAAGCGTGCCAACCGAAAGGAAGAACACGGTGCCCAGCGTGTGCGCGATCGCAAGCCGACTCTGCGAGATGCGGAGCGACACGTGCAACCCCAGCGCAACCGCGAACCCGAACAGCACGACAATAGCCCCGCTGACCGCGACTAGCGGCCCGGCGTTCGCCGCGAGGACTTCGCCAGATGATGTTCCCGGTGGCGTGCGCGCGAGCGCCCCGCGGACCGCGTAGAACACCGCGAGCAACAGCGGCGGGATGATGTATTCCTTCGTGTTGTACAACACTCCGAGTAACTTCCCGAAGACGAATTCCTTTGGCGAAACGTCTGTCACGAGCAGCACATCGAGCGCACCGCCATCGCGCTCCGAGGTGATCGAAGTCACCGCCTGCGCCGCGACGAGGAGCAGACTCAGCACCGCGACCGGGACGAGGCCGTAGGCCGCGGCGAAGCCGGGACGCCCGCCAGGGCGGTTTAGTTCGCTGATGGCGAAGTACAGAATGAGTGTGAGCACGATCCCAAACGCGAGCTTTACGAGCATCGGGCGCCGGCCGTAAGCAAGCGTGCGGACTTCGCGCCAGAGGATAGGGTTCGGCCACACCGCTCGCACCTCGCCCGGTGCGGCGTGTGCCTTCGCCCGCTTCTCGGCTTCCTCGTTTTCGTCCGCTTCCCCGGCCGCGGACCTGATTGCCTCCTCTGCGCCCTCGCGCTGCATGATCGGCTCGCCGCTCGGATTCCACTTCCGCAACTTCCAGATGCCCACCCCATTTAGCGCGGCGCATAGCACGACCATCACCAGTACGAAGCCGTAGGCGGGCGCGATCCCCTGCCACTCGCCGGTCGGCGGTTCCAGGACCGATTGCATCGCGACGAATGGGTCGAGCCACGCCTGCACGCTGCTCCAGTCGGTGTCGCTCGCGACGAGCGGCCCAACTGTACCGACGCCTTGCGACAGGCAAACGTACAGCACGAGGAAGAGTACGGAGAGCGCGAGCGCCTGATACGTCTTCTCGCGCCACAACGCCACCAACCCACCGAGCGACCCGGCCACGGTAGCCGACGCGAGCAGCACCAGTTCTGCTTGAAGTACCTGTTCGGGGCTGATCCCACCGAGCAACAAGAGCATGGAAAGTACCGGCGCGCTGACGAACAGCAGAATCAGCACCGGGAGTAGTGCGCCGACCAGTTTTCCGAGTACGATCTCGTAATCGCGCATGTCCGTGAGCAGGAGCAGCACGAACGTGCGCCGGTCCTTCTCTTGCGAGACGGCGCTCGCGGCCGAGAGCGTGGCGAAGAACAGCGTGAGGAGCAATTGCACGAACGCGACGATCTGGAACAGGAGCAGCCCGAAGTTCGCGGTCTCGCCGAGCGTGGCGTCACGGGAGAACCCGATTGTCGCCTGCCACGTGGTGATGCCGAGGATGCCGAGCATGCCGACGATAGCCATGCGCTGGGCGAAGTGCCCGCTGCGCCGCGGCACGGTCACGAGTTCCCGCGAAAAGATCGGACCGAGCACGCGAACCCCCTCTGCGATGCGTACCTCGATAGTTTATCACCACGGACCGCAGTGAATAGGCCCGCGTGGTCTTAGTGAACCTTCTCACACTCGGAAGGATCCGTCACCGTATGAAAGTAATCGTTTTCGCGCTGAACGGATGCCCGACCGGGTGGTTGGGCGTGTACGGCAACGACTGGGTCGGGACGCCGCACCTCGACCGACTCGCGTCGGAGGCAGTCACGTTTGACCGGCACATCAGCGATCGTCCCGAGCCGACCGCGGCTCGCCGTGCGTGGTTGGGGGGGACGCTCCCCTTTGGGTCGCGGCTACGCGAAGGAACGAAGACGCTTTTGGTGCGCGCGAACCACCCCGACACCGACGCCCCCGACTGGTTCTACGCTTGCTGGGGCGAAGTGTTCGACGCGCGCCCACAAGCCGAGGATGCCTCCCCGCTCGAACACCTCTTGCGCGCATTCCCTGACATTCTCGACCGTCTTGCGGATGCGTCCGACTTTATCCTTTGGATCGAAACGGACCGGCTCATTCCGCCGTGGGATGTGCAGCAAGACGTGTTCGAGGCGTATCTCGAAGACGAACTCGCCCCCGCGCCCGAAGAAGAATCAGCGGAACCAACCAAGAACGGGGAGTCTGGAGGCGATCTTGAGGAAGCGGTGGACGGGGAAGACGAGGAACCCGAACCGACCACGGCCGACCCATTCCCGAATGAAGAACCGGTCACGCCGTTCGCGGACCCGCCGACCGGACCATTCGACCGCGCCGATCCTGACGCCTGGGACTGGTTGCACAAGACGTTCGCGTCCGTCGTGACCAAACTCGATGCGGAACTCGGCGGCCTGTTCGACTACCTGCGCGAACTCGGCCTGGATCAGTCGGCCGCGTGGCTGGTCACGTCGGACTACGGGTACCCGCTTGGCGAACACGGGCAGATCGGGATTCACCGGCCCTGGCTCCACGAAGAACTCGTTCACCTGCCGCTGTTCCTGCGCCTACCTGGTGCGGAACACGCCGGTCGCCGGGTGTCGGGGTTCACACAACCACCGGATGTGTTCCCAACACTGCTCGCGTTGTTTGGGATCACACCGCCCTCTGACGCGACCGGCTTCAACTTGCTCCCGCTCGCCCGCGGTGAAGCACCCTCCGCGCGCGAGTTTGCGTCCACGACACTCGAACTCGGTGATGCTGCTGAAATCGCGATTCGCACCCACGACTCAGCGCTGTTGGTGCCGACGCGCGTGCCCGAGGGCGACCCACCGCGCGAGCCGCTGTTGTACGAGAAGCCGGACGATCGCTGTGAGGTGAACAACGTCCGCCGGGGGAACATCGACCGCGTGGACGAACTCGAAGCGAAATTGCGCGCGGAGGTGGAGAAAAGAGAGGAGTGATTAACCACCTAGGCAAACGGGACACAAATCTCGCCTTCGGTCTTGTTTGTGTCCTTCGCGCCTTTATGGTTTGTCATTCTTCTATTCAAAAGCTCATCACGACCTTGCCGAAGTGCGAACCGCTTTCGAGATGCTTGAAGGCGGCGCCAGCCTCCGCGAACGGGAACACCCGGTCGATCATAGGCCGGATCCGCTTCTCTACGAGGACGCGGTTCATCTCCTCGAACATCGCGTGCGAACCGACGAACACGCCTTGCACCCGGATTGCCTTCATAAGGATCATCATAGGGTTGATCGCGCCCGTACCTGCTAGCACACCGATCAGCGCGACATGCCCACCCGTTCGGACTGCTTTCAGCGATCGCTCCAGCGTGCCCGCACCGCCTACCTCGACTACCACATCGACACCGCTGCCGCCGGTCTGCTGGCGCGCCCACTTGTCCCAGTCCGGGTTCGTGCGGTAGTTCACGCCCGCAGTCACGCCTAGTGTGGCGGCGCGGGCGAGTTTCTCCTCACTACTGGAAGTGATTAGCGCCTTCGCGCCGAGTGCGTGCGCGAACTGGAGTGCGAAGATCGACACGCCGCCCGTGCCCTGGAGAAGCACGGTTGTGCCTGGCCCGGTTTCGGCCGTTGTCAGCGCGTTCCACGCCGTCACCGCGGCGCACGGCAGCGTCGCGGCCTCTTCAAACGTGAGGTGTTCCGGTACGTTCACTAGCGCTCGCTCGTCAATCGGCACGAGTTCGGCGAACACGCCATCGCGGTCGCTGCCAAGCGCGGATTTCGCAGCCGCGTCGGTAATCGGGCCTTCGCTCCAACCCGTCATGAAGCAGTTCGCCACGCGATCACCTACTTTGAAGCGCGTCGCGCCGTCACCGACCTCGACGACCTCACCGGCTGCGTCGGAACCTAGGATTCGGGGGAACTGCAGACGCGGGTTGTACTGCCCCTTCACAAGGAGCAGGTCGCGGAAGTTCAGCGACACCGCCCGCACGCGCACGAGAACCTGTCCTGGCCCCAGTGTCGGGTCGGGTCGGTCTACGACTGCGATGTTCTCGAACCCGAACGCGGACTGAACGACAAGTGCTTTCACGACGGTGATCCTCATGAGCAGTGCGGATCAGGACAGGATAGCAGGCCAACCGCGGGTGATTTCACGGAAATCGCGGTTCTGCAATGCGTACTGGATATAGTAAACTTGATACTTTGGGGCGGGGCGATCGCCCGACCACGTCTGGTCAATTGCTGATGGATTCGTCCGACTCACTGAAACTCGACGAGACCCTGGCCCGGTTCCTTGCAGCCTATGATCAGGGGCTTGAGGGTGGGGACGTGAAAGATCTCACGGTCCACGCCTCGTTCCCGCCAGTCAATCCCCCGCCCAACACGACTGAACACCCCGTGATACCGCTGCACCTGGACGGGTTCAATGAGGGTTCGCGCGGCGAAGTGCTTCCAGATCCAGACCGCATCGACCGTCCGAGCCAACCGGTCCCCGTTCCGAGCGGCCCACACCGGATTGGCCGGTTTGAACTGCGCCGGCAACTCGGCAAGGGCGGGTGCGGGATAGTGTTCCTCGCCTACGACCCCAAACTCCAGCGCGAGGTTGCGCTCAAGGTTCCGCGCCCCGACATGCTGATGAACGAGGACGCGAAACGTCGACTCAAACTCGAAGCGCTCGCGGCCTCTGAGTTCGACCACCCTAATCTGGTGCCGGTATACGAGTGGGGCGAGGTCGGCCCGATTTGCTTCATCGCTACCACGTTCTGCCCCGGTCAGACACTCGCCGGGTGGATCGACCGGCAGGCGTTTCCCGTCCCCGTGCGGCAGGCGGCCCGGCTCATCGCCACCATGGCTGACGCGGTTCAGCACGCGCACGACCGCGGTGTACTCCACCGCGACCTGAAGCCGAACAACGTGATCCTACAGGAGATGAAGGTTGCGGAGAACGACGAACCACCCGCTGGGAGCGTGCACTTGCGCGGCGAGTACTACATCCCGCGCCTGGTGGACTTCGGGCTGGCGAAACTGGCCGATCGCGGCGGCCCATCGGAGACCGGCACGCGGCAGATCCTCGGCACACCGAAATACATGTCTCCAGAACAAGCCCAGGCCCGGCGCCAGGACATCGGCCCGCCGGCCGATGTTTACGCACTGGGGGTAGTGCTCTACGAACTGGTCGCGGGCCGCGCGCCCTACGATGGGGCCAGCGACGTGGAGATCCTGCGCCAGTCTGTCGAGGGGAGAGCCATGCACCCGCGGCAATTGCGGCCCGACATCCCGCGCGACCTGGAGGCGATCTGTCTGAAGGCCATGGCCGTCACCACGAGCGAACGGTACCGCACTGCGATCGACCTGGCCGACGACCTGCGTCGGTTCCTCGACGGACAACCCACGGTCGCCCGCCCGCTCGCGTGGTCCGGTCGCACGCTCCGCTGGGTCCGCCGCAACGACCAGTTCGTCGCCGTGGTGGTTCTCGCCGTCGTGGCACTGGCCGTAACGCTTCTCGGCACCTGGAACTCGTATCGAAACTCGTTCCAAACGGCCCAGCTCAGGACGGAACGAGACACCTTCGTTCGTGACCAGGCCGACCGAGACCGCACCGACCGGCATCGCGAGTACGTCCGCCATGTACGGGATGCGTTCCACGCCTGGCGCGCCGGGAACACGAAATCCGCTACCGACGCGCTTGACTCGGCACGCCGCACGGGTCCGCCCTCGGAGTCTCCGGACTTCGCGCACGACTACCTCTCACGTCAGGTGAAGGCCGAGCGGCTGCTGATCGTCTGCCCCGCCGGCCCGGTGACCGCGCTCGCGGTGTCGCCTGACGGCGCCCGGCTCGCTAGCGGCCACGCCGACGGCACGCTCGCCGTCTGGAACCGCGCCACCGGCAAGCAACTCGGCACGGTGAAGGCACACGACAGTGCACTCCACCAGGTCGCGTTCGCGAGGGGCGGTACGCTGCTCCTCACCAAGAGCCAATCGACGGGCGTGACGGGATGGGGCGTTGCACCGAACGGAGCGCCTATTGAGGCGTCCCCTGACCTTCGTAATTTTGCCGCCGGCTCGCACTGCTTCGCGCTCTCGCCGGATGGCAACGCACTCTACGCCGGTGGGCGGAGCGGCCGACTCACGCGGCAGACCTTCGGAGAAGTCGAACGGGCGATCGTCGTTCCAGAGGGGGCGAAACGGGTTGTCGTCCGCATCCATGTTTCGAGCGACGGGAAGAGCGTCGTCGTTGCGGACAACGACGGAGCGGTGAGTTGCTACACTGCCGACCTTCTCCCGGGTACGGGACCAGGATACCCCGCGGGGCGGTGGGTTAACGCGCTGGCGATCGCTGACGACGGGACAACGATACTCGGGTTCGACCACGGCGCGCTCTTCCTGGCTCCCAGCCAGGTGCCGCGTTTGTTGCCGGCCGCCGGAAGGGTCGAATGGGTCGTGATCGTGCCGGGCCGAGGAGGGTTTGCCCTCAGCGGAACCCTCGGCCGTGTGCAACTTCCGTTCCAGGAGTTCCCCACCGGCGACATCGGTCCGGTGCGCGCTGGGGTCTACTCCCCCGACGGCAAGACGCTGTTCACCGCTGGCGCTGACGGCGTCATCCGTTCATGGAATCTTCCGTCTGATGCGCGCGACTTGGGTGTCACGACGGTCGGACGCGTGACCGCAATCGGCGTACACCCAAGTGTCGCGCGCCCCGGGAGTGGCGAGTTCGTCATCACCACGGACACCGAACTCACGGAGTTCGAGAAGGGTAGTCGGAAAGCAACAGTCGTCGAGGGTGGCGAACGCAGGTTCCGCGCGGTGCAACTCCTGGAAAACGGGACGCGCCGCGGCGTCGTCTTCGACGGGCGAGACGCGGTCGTTTGTTCCGTTGGCGGCGTGGTCGAGGAGCGGCTGCGCGTGAAGTTACCAGACTACCTCACGCCGACGGCCGCGTCTCTCACCCCGGACGGGGTGCGATTGGCCGTGGGCGATGATTCGGGGCGTGTGAGCGTGTGGGCGGTCAAGGACAAGACCGCAGTGGGCACAATCGACACCGGGCACCGGCGTCCGGTGCGCGACATCACCATCTCCGATGACGGGCTGTACATCGCCGCTCGCACCACGACCGGCGTGGGCGTGTGGGTCATCGGCACACCGGAGCGGCTGACAACGGTCCCCGCCGACGAGCAAGCCGCGTTCCGGTTCTTGCCTGCGGGCGCTCGAATCGCGGTCGCGGGGCGCGACGGTGTGGTAGGAGTCTGGACTGTTGGTGGACGGGAAGAGATGAAACTGTTCGGTCACGTCGGCCGGGTCACGGGCTTGGGTGCTACGCCCGACGGTCGCACCCTCGTGAGCGGGTGTGCGACGGGTGAGGTCAAGTTTTGGGATCTACGGACGGCGCAGGAGCTGTTCGGGCTCCGTCGGCACTCGACGCCGGTCACCGTCATCGAGTTCTCTGCGGACGGCAAGCTGCTCGTGACCGGTGGCGAAGGACAGGTCGCGGTGTGGGATACCCGGCCGGAATAGCCACTGCGCGGTTCTTCAGGTCACATGTCTGCAAGTCTTGAGTCGAACACGATGTCGCCTTATGTCCTCGCCTTGAGAGTAACAGACTTGTGACCTGAGCCGACTCAAGCTGTGCCCGCGATGATGATGAGCGGGCGCTTCGCCTCATCTGGTTCGGCGCGGCGGATCAGGTCTCGCACCATCCACGGTACGTTGCCCTCGCCGAACAGCAGGAAGCCGAGCGTGCCGGACACCGGACTGTCGTCGGTCCACCCGAAGTGAACCTCCGGTGGGCGCCCCACCTTCGCCATCTCCAGAGCCAACGCCGCGAGTGTGTGCGCGATCGAGGATGCCCCGGCGATCTTCAACACGTAGCGGCCGTCCTCCTGCTCCACACGCAGTACCGGTTCGTTCACGAAGTCGCTCGCGTCAGCCAGTTCCACTTGGACGAAAATGATGACGAGGTCGCGTGGGATGCGGTGTTCGCGGCGGATCTGCGATTCCTTGTTCGCGAGGCTCCGCCGACCCGGCCGGTGCGGCACCAGCACCGATAGCTCCAGGTCCCGGAGCGTGTCCCACATCAGCCGCGACTCGGCGTCCGGTATCTTGAACCCCGCGAACCGCAGTTCGCGGCTGCGCGACCACCGCGACCAGAACGACATGGCGAGGATGGTCGCGATGAAGAACAGCGAAATTATCAGCCCTTGGAAGCCTTTCTCCACTTCGTTCGCGACCGTGGTGTAGACGAACACAGCGGTAATGAGGACGAATCGCCACGACAGCCGCTGATACCACCGGCCCTCGCGCTCGCGCCACACGTCGATGACGCTGGCCACGCACGCGCTCGTCATCAGCATGAGGACGCCGGTCGCGTAGGCCCCGCCCTGCGCGTCCACGTTCGCCTTGAACACCCAGGTGACGAGCAGGTTCACCCCGGTGAAGAGCAACACCAACGGGCGCACCGCGCTCGCCCACTCGGGCGCCATGCCGTATCGCGGGAGGTACTGTGGTACGAGGTTGAGCAGTCCCACCATTGCGCTGGCGCCGGCGAACCAGAGGATGACGATGGTACTGATGTCGTAGATTGTGCCGAAGGTCGGGCCGAATAGCCGGCAGATGGACTTCCCGTACCCGCCTTGTCCGTGCGCGATGTACGCTAGCGCGCGGCCAGCGGCGGGTGTCTTCGGCCAGTCCTCGACGTGTTTCAGCTCTTTGCCGTTCGTGTCCTTCGGCAGCCCGCCCTCTGCTTTCACCGGGGTAATCTCCTCCGGCTCGATGAGGGTGCTGATGACGACCGAGGTCGCGAGCAGATACACCGACATGATGACCGCGGCGGTGATGAGCAGTTTGCGGATGTTGGCGATCCGGCCCATCGGGTTCTTGGGGTCGTCATCCGCGCGCCCGCGGACGTGGGCCGCCACCGCGACACCGGTCTCGAATCCACTGAGGCCGAGCGCGAGTTTGGGGAACAGTAGCAGGCTAACTGCCAACATGCCGCCGAAGCCCGCGACTGAACCGAGCGGATTGTGCGCCAGATACCATTCGCCGCGTTCGAGCCGGATGATCCACGCGTGCCATTTCTCCGGGTGGTCGATCAGGTAGTTCACGCCAGCGCCGAGGACGACGAGATTGAGCGTGAGGTAGACCGCGACGATAACGGCGGCCAGCCCGATCACCTCGCGGAACCCACGCATGAACATTGCACCAAGCAGCATGAGTAGCAGCATCGTTACCGCGATGAGCTGGGCGGTTTCACCGGGGCCGGGCTGCCATGGCCAGTTCGGGTTCTCGAGCAGGTGAACGGCGGCGTCGGCAGCGGACAGCGTCTTGGTGATGACGAACCCAGTCGCGGCGAAGCCGAGGAGCACGAGAACCATGACCTTGCCCGGCCACCCGGAGACGAGCTTCGCGAGCATCCCGATTGAGCCTTGTCCCTCGAAGGACTTCTTCGCGACGTAGGCATAGATGGGCAACGCACCGAATAGCGTGACCAGCACCAACACCACCGTTGCAATCGGCGCGAGCAGGCCAGCGTTCTGGTATGCGATCGACGGCTGGTAGCCGAGCGTCGAGAAATAATCGACCCCGGTCAGACACATCACGAACAGCCAGAAGGACTGGTGTGGGATGTGCTTGGCCGGCTCCGCGGGGGCACCGGGTTGTTCGCTCATTTGAGGGAAATGCGTGCCGCAGGCTGAACCGCGCGACAGGCACGGAGAGCGGGCGGCGAGAAGGGCAGTTACAGGTGGATCGCACCGCCCTAAAACCGATTGCTAGTGTAGTGATCGCGACAGAGGCCAACAACAATTCACAGCGCGTTCCACAACCGCTTCACCACAAATACTGTCCCTAGGAGGCTCCCGCCCACGATTAGCAGGAACACCCCGAACGTGGCGATCAGCTTCAACCAACTTGACCGCGCGGCCGTCTGGCGGTTCTCCACTGCTTCGACCACGAGTGCTGCGTTCTTCGCGTTGGCCCGGTATAGCACGTCGAGGTAATCGCCGAAGATTGGAATGAACCCGATCACCGCGTCGATTAGCAGGTTGAACAACATGCGAGCGATCACGACTGTGGGCACGCCTAACCGGTTGGCTGCGCGGAGGATGTACGAGCCGATCGCGGCGCCTCCCAGATCCCCCACCACGGGAAGCAGTCCAAGCACCGCGTCCAGCCCGACCTTGACGTTCGTGTTGGGGATCACGATGGCTTCGTCCATCACCTTCGCCAGCGCGCGGAGGACGAGGAGTTCCGCCTCTTCTTCGCGAGTGGGAAGGATGCGGACGGTGGTCAGTCCCGGTACTTCTTGGGGTCCACGCTCTGGTGTTTGATGTGCGTTCGCTTCCACGTGTAGGTGATCTCTAGAGTACCCGCGGCCGACTGAATGATAGCAGGGTACGAGTATTCGCCGATTTCGGTATCGAGGTCAACGACCTTCTTCCAGGTCTTCCCGTCGTCGGTGGAACGCGCGAGGCTGATCGGCGTGCGGAGCAACGCGTTCGGGTTGTAGATCAGGAAGACATCGCCTTCGTTGGTCTTCACGCAGTCGATGCCGGCGCTCGGGTTCGCAAGCTTCGTCTCTTCCGCTGGAGTGAATGTCTCGCCCCCATCTTTCGATTCCGCGCGGCAGATCATACGCGGGTTGCTCGACCGCATCAGCGCGACGATCTTCCCGTCTTTTCCTTCAAATAGAGTCGGTTGAATCTGGTTGAACTTGGCCGGGACCGGGAACGGGTTCGAGCGTTTCCAGGTCTTGCCGTTGTCTGTGGAGCGGTCCACGAACGGCACCCAGTTCTTGTAGCTCTCCCACGAAGTACCGGCGAGAATAGTACCATTCGCGAGCTGAATCGGCTTGGCTCGCACCGGGCCCATAAACGTGCTCGGCATCATCTCGGGCTTGGTCCAGGTTTTGCCGCTATCAGGCGACGTACGGACGTACCCGGTCCAGTTATCCGGCTTCGGGCCGGCCTTGTACCACAGAACCAGCGTGCCCTTCGCGGTCTTGAACAGCACAGGGTTCCAGCACGGCTGCCCAGGTTCGGTGCCCAGCACCTTCGGCTCGGTCCACGACTTGCCGTCGAACGTGCTCGCCCAGATTTCGACGTCCTTCGCGCCTTCGGCTTTCCCACCGAACCACGCGGCCATGAACTTACCCGCTTCCTGCTCCACGATGGTGGACGCGTGACACGAAGGGAAGGGGGCTTTCTCGAAGATGAACATGGGAGCGGTTCCTTACGACGGGAGTCGGGGTACGACGCGGATCGCGCCCGATGGGAGACCTTGGCCGACGTTGCACGCCAGCTTCATTTGATGAATAAAGTCAATCACTTCCTTCGAGTGCAGACCTGAGGCGACCATCACTGGTAGGGAGCGGGGCCGGGCCGTTGCTTCGTCGGTGCTGAGGCTCAGCGTTTGGGCAACAAAAAAATAAACGGGGAAGTTACGCCCGTAGCTCGTTTCCGGGTGCAAAGCACACAGGAGAATGTCAAACTCCGCGCCCGGGGCGCCTTGCGGCAATGCCGTCGGGCGCACGCACGCCTCGATCCGCCCCGCGTTCGGGTGGCCGAACGCCAATAGGTCGGGAAGAGCGGCTTCAAACGGCAACCACGAGAAAATTGCCACCGGTACTGACTCGGCCAGCGCCTTTGCCCCGGCCAGGCCGCAACCGATGCGCTCATGGATGAGCCTGATCACCCGAATCTTGTCGTCGAACCGCTCCAGCACCACGTCGAACCGGGCGCCGGTTTTGTTGCGCCACATCAGGTCCGTGTGTGGGCATGCGGTGAACAGGCTGATGGCCGCTGCGGTGTACTCGGGCGTGCCTCCGGTCAGCCAAGCGAGGTCTGCAACCGCGCGGAGGTACTGTGCCTTTTGCGGTTCGTCACGTTCGTCGAGCCAGTCGGCGTAGACGAGCCGCGCAGTGTCGTCGGCGGGGTTCGCCCTCAGCATTTCGAGGAACGCGCTTTCGTCGGACATCAAACTACCTCTGCGTAGCCGCGACGCGCAGCGGAGCGTTCGTGCTCCCCTCGGGTCGCGGCTACGCGATGCCGGTTGTTCACCCGCTCACGATCTGTTCCTTCTTGGCGTCCCAGAACACCTTCTTCCCTGTGCGGTAGGCGATGTTCGCGAGGTGCGCCGCGGTGATGACGCGGTGCCCCAACTCGATTGGCGAACTCGGATCTTTGTTGTCCTTCACCGCAGTCAGCCAGTTGCGGACGTGCAGTGGCGTTTCGTTCTCCACCTTCCACTCCGCCTTTGGCTTCATAGTTGGTGTGAGTTTCTCGATCGTGTCGAACAGCTTGATCGTGCCACCCGCGTCCGCGTCGCAGTGTAGCGTTTGCTTCGTGCCGTAGAACGTGGCGCCCACACCATCGAATCCGTTAACGAACTCGACCGCGAACGTGGCCGTAAACTTGCCGTAGTCCCAGACGCCGTGAACCACGTCCGGCGTTTCCCAGTGCTTGAAGTGGTAAGTGCCGCCGTTCGCGATCACGCTCCTGGGCATCTCGACGCCGCCGAGCCACTGCACGATGTCGAGTTGGTGCGCGCCGATGTCGGTGAGCAACCCACCAGCGTAGTCCCAGTACCAGCGCCACGCCCAGTAACGAACCGGGTCGAACGGAACCTTCTTCGCGGTGCCGAGGAACGCGTCCCAGTTCACGCCCTTGATCTGGGCCGCGTTGAATGTGGCTGGGGGCGCGAACGGGTCTTTCTTGATCCAGTTGCGGCAGTCCCACACCTTCACCCAAACCAGATCGCCGAAGTCACCGGAGTGGATCACGTCGCGGGCGCGTGCCCAGTGTTCGCCGCTGTGACGCTGATTGCCGACCTGCACGATCCGTTTGGCCTTCCGAACGGCCGCGACCATTTCCTTGCCCTGCTCGATGGTGTGGCTGAGTGGCTTCTCGCAGTACGCGTGCTTGCCCGCGGCCATGACCGCGAGCAACTGTTCCTTGTGGTGGTGGTCCGGGGTCGCGATGATGACCGCATCGAGTCCCTTGTGTTCGAGGAGTTGCTTGTAGTCGTCGTAGACGGCCGGTTTCGGGCCTTTGACTTCGGCGAGTTTCCCGATGATGAAGTCGTGGCGGAACTTGGCGATATCCGCGACAGCAACGACGTTGTGCCCGGCCTTCACGCACTCCTGACTGATGGTGCGCCCGCGGTTGCCGCTTCCGATGAGGCCGATGTTGAGTTTCTCGTTAGCTCCGAGTGCGTGAACAGCAGGGGCGCCGAGCGCGATCGCGCCCGCGGCGGAACCCGCGATGAACGTGCGGCGGTCTGGAGAAGGAGAGGACATTGGCGAAAGGCTCCGGTGTGAGGAAGGGTAGTACGGAGGAGATGCTACCCGAAGCGGTGGGCCGCGTGAAGCGTTGGGTGTTCCAAAGTAGTAGTGCGTCTACGCAAAGTTGTCACCTGTGGCGGCGCTGTTGTCCCCTCTCCCATTGCGGGAGAGGGTGTCGGCGCTTCGCCGACGGGTGAGGGGTTGCGGCTCGGAGGGGTTACCGTTTCCCCTCACTCGGCGCGAAGACTCGCCGCACTCTCCCGCAAGGGGAGAAGGGGAAGAAGCAAACCACCGCCACGGGACACTTTGGCGTAGACGCATTACTCCTATGACAGAGCGGCAACGGGTGCGGTTCACTTCTTGCTTTTCAGGTCGAACTTGAGCGGGTTCGGGCCGGGTTTGATCTCTTCACTCAGTTCCGTCTTGGAGTTGTAGCGTTCGGGGATCATCTCATCCTTGAGTTCGATCTCCTCGTCCTTCCCGTCGAACCCCTTCTGAGTTCTTTTACCAACGACCTTCTGTGCGTTCACCTCAATCATGTATTTGCCCGGCGGGAGTTTCGTCTGGAACCTTCCATCCCGGATTACCGCTCCTTCCTTGGCCGTGCCGCCGTCCTTGACGAAGAGGAGGGCACCGTCGGCGACTGGTGCGCCGTCGAACGTGACGGTTCCCGTTACGTCCCCTGGTCGGTTGCCACACCCGGCCAGCGCAGTGCAAACGATCAGACACAGCGCGAATCCCTCGACTCGGTTCATGAGCTCGCTCGGAAAGTATTAGGGAAGCCCGCCGCCAGAGTGGTCGGCGGGGATGCCTCAGTTAGGGAACAATGTCGCCGGCGTCCATCGACCCCATCGCTTGCCACGCGGCCTGGGAGGTCGAGTTCGAGACGGACCGCACCGAACCATCGGCGAGGACGGCGTTGACGCCGCCGGTGTGCCGGCTCCGCGCGGTGTTCTGGCGGGTCAGGCTACTGCCGTTGGTACAGGGCATGAGCGGGTCGGTGTTGGCCACGATGCCGCAGAGCGCGTTGTCCGGCACCGTGCTGTTCGGCGGGTTGATGGTCATGAAGATGTTCGGGCAGTGGGCCGGGTTCGACGAGGTGGCATCGTGCCAGATGTGCCCGCGGAAGTCGCCGTTCTGCCAGGTTCCGGCGCCGTTTTGGTTGTTGTCAAGTCTGGCAACGATGACCTCGGACATGAGGACCGTATTCGACAGACCGTCAGTGATCTGCACGAAGGTGGTCTGGTAGGGGGTGAACGTGTTCGCCCCGCTCGTCGCGGCGGAGCAGCCGAAGACGCCGCGCCGCGGGCCGATTGCGCCACCGCCGAAGGTCACGTTCCCATAGCTCACGAGGTAGTTCGCGCGGGCCGAGGGGTAACTGGTCTGGTCCGTCCACGTCGCTCCGGGGCGGTCGCTCGGGCAGTAGAACACGTTCAACTGCACCTGCGTGACGGCCAGGTTGGGAGCGTCGTACCAGTTGACGTTCAGGTTGTATGCAGACACCATGTTCGCCTGTTCTAGGTATGGCATCACGAAAGGTGCCCAGTTCTGGCGGTTTGGCGTGACTCGCGTGAAGTACGGGAGCGCCCCGGTGGTGTCGTGGTAGTTGTGCATCGCGAGGCCCCACTGTTTGAGGTTGTTCTGGCACTTCATGCGGGCCGCGGCTTCGCGTACCTTCTGCACCGCGGGCAGCAGCAGCCCGATCAGGATCGCGATTATCGCGATCACGACAAGCAGTTCGATCAGCGTGAACGCACGCCGGTCGCGAGCGAGGGAAAGATGCATCGATGAACCTCCAAGCTGTGAGAGATGAACGATGACCGCGAAGGACAGACACGCAGCTACGGGGACGCCATGAAGCGATGATGCTGGGGTGGGGGACAGCCTCCAAAGATAGTGAAGAATAAGCCCCGCGCCGGCCCTGACGCAAGCGGATTCGGGCAGAGCGTGGTCTTGCGAATTGGCTCCGTGCGCCGCGACAAGATCGGAGCTGTATGTGGGGCTGGATCGACGAGACGAGCGATTTAGCGACCCTGGCCCTAATCTTGTATTGTGATAAACGCGATCACGACCCGGATCGCCTCGTAGTTGACTTCGCTGTTGAGTTCGAGGAACACCGGTTTGAGGCGCTCGGTGCCGTGAATCTCCGCGGCGGCTGCGACTCGCTCGCATACGTCTTCCGGCACCCACTTGAAGATCGATTTCGGCTTCTCCGCGCGCACGAAGTCCGCGAGGTATTCGTTGACCGTCGCGGGCGCGAGTTCAGTCTTGTACACGACCTCTGCGATCGACGCTCCGGTGCGGAACATCTTGAATGCGACTTCCTTCTTCCCGGACGGCTTCGCGGCCGGGAGAGCCGGCACCGCGGGCGCGGTTCTTGGCGCGGCCTTCGGCATCGGCACGTTCTCCGACAGTCCGGTGCGAAGGCAGTGCGCGATGATCGCCTTCAGGAAGGTTCGGCCGTAGGTTTGGAGCCGTACATCGCCGACGCCGGAGATGCGGCGGAGCGCGTCCTCGCTGGTCGGTCGGCCGCGCGCCATTTCCGCGAGTACCGTGTCGGGGAACACCACGTACGGCTGTACCCCATCATGCGACGCTTCCTGACGGCGGAGCTTCCGCAGCATCTCGAACAACTCCGCGTCGGCGCCTGCGGGCAGCGCGAACGGTTGCCCCGGTGTCGCCGCGGACGTGCCGCTCCGCTTCTCGCGCCGCGCGAGCTGAATGAGCCGAACGGTTTGCTTGCCGTTCATCACGGCCCACGATGCCGCGTTCAACTTGAGTAGCGGGTACTCGTCACCGGCCTGCACCAACACGTCTTGCCCGATGAGTTGATAGATCCAGTCTCGAAGGTCTGTTTTGGGTACACTCTTCAGTAGCCCGTGCGTGCTGAGTTCGTGGTGCCCGCGGGCGCGGATGCTGGCTGTGTCCGCGCCGCGAAGCACGTCGATGACGTGCGACGCGCCGAAGCTTTCCTTCACGCGCGCGACGCACGACAGAATCTTCTTCGCGACGGTCACCGCGTCCGGGACTTCCTGCGTGTCGCCGAGACAGATATCGCACGCCTCGCAGTTCGGTGTGGTGTAGGTTTGGCCGAAGTGTTGTACGAGCGCCTTGTGCCGGCACAGCGCGCCGCGACAGTACCGGCCCATTTCTTCGAGGTGTCGCACGCTCGCGGCGACGTACTCGGGCGCGGCCTGCGCCTCTTCCGCCGACTTCTCGATGATCGACTTGAGCGTAATGAAGTCCGCGCCGGAGTGGAGCAATACGCACTCGGACGGCAGCCCGTCACGGCCGGCGCGCCCGGTTTCTTGCTGGTAGTGTTCGATGGTCTTGGGCATCGCGGCGTGGATCACGAACCGCACGTTCGAGCGGTCGATCCCCATGCCGAACGCGACCGTCGCTACCACGATGTCCGCGTCTTCGGCGGCGAACGCTTCCTGGCTCTCGCGCCGCGCCGCGTTGTCCATCCCGGCGTGATACGGCACCGCGCGATATCCTGCGGTCTTGAGTGCCGCGGTCATCTCGTCCACGTCCTTGCGGCGCAGACAGTACACAATCCCCGCGTCGCCGGCGTGCCGGTCGATCACTTCGCGCACTTGCGACTGAAGATCGAGTCGCGGAAGCACGCGGAACGTGAGGTTCGGCCGGTCGAAGTTTCCGACCAGAATGTCGGGGTTGCTCAGGTTGAGTTGCTGCGCGATGTCGCGTCGCACCTGTTCCGTGGCGGTGGCGGTGTAAGCGTGAACGGCGGCTTTGGGGAAGAACTCGCGGAGCCTCGCGAGTTGCCGGTACTCTGGGCGGAAGTCGTGTCCCCAGTGGCTGACACAGTGCGCTTCGTCGATCGCGACCGTGTGCGTGTTGGCGTTCTGGAGCATCCTGAACACGTCGGTGTTCACCAGTCGTTCGGGCGAAGTGAACACGAGTCGTGTGGTGCCGTTGCGGATGCCTTCAAATGTGGTTGTGCGTTCAGCGGCATTGAGCGTGCTATCGAGCCGCGAGGCCGGTACGCCGATGCGGGCGAGGCCGTCTACTTGATCCTTCATGAGCGCGATGAGCGGCGAAACCACGACGGTCAGCCCACCGCGAACGACGGCGGGCGCCTGAAAGCAGAGCGACTTCCCGCCGCCAGTTGGCATGACGACAAGTGAATCTCTCCCGCCGAGGACCGCGCGAATGGCCTGTTCCTGAAGCGGCCGGAGCGTGGCGAACCCCCAGTACCGCGCAACAGCGGCGAACAGCGCAGGCGGCAGCGGCAGCGGGGCTGGCACGGTGTACCTCTTGAGGCGCGGGAAGGCGGATAGTGATAAACACCCGTACCCTACCCGGAAGAGCGGGTTCGCGTCTACCCCAGCCGCGCAAGAACGCTAATTGATGGTGCGAATAACGCTGCGGTCGGGACTATATCGCTGCGCGATCCGATGCATGGGTCGGACGTGGTTGAGCGTGAGGACGTCGTCACGCGTCATCACACGTAGCGTGATGACTACAATCTAACCATCACGCTACGCGCGGTGAGAAGTCACCCGACCACACGCCTGAAGGGATGGTTCGGGTTGTGAGCCGTTCAGCGATCTTGCCTTACCGCAGCGGGTTCTT
>SXGU01526727.1_pt1 | contig 36338 bp, 31 predicted proteins | sample 3174531 | NCBI WGS metagenome assembly SXGU01 (sample SAMN11356863, study PRJNA531348) | freshwater metagenome | isolation source: freshwater sample F1-140 | place: China: Fuxian Lake, Yuxi | collected 2017-12-25 | reverse complement strand
GAGAAGGCGCCCGCCGACGACGTGCGCGCCGGCCTGGAGTTCAAGGTGTCCCCCGGGAAGTTCACCGCGCAGGTCGGGGCGTCTACCTACCAGCGCCTGGGCGGCACGGGCTGGCTCGCCTACCCGAACTCCGACGACCGCTGGGCCACCTCCGACTACGACGACGTGTCGGCGGGCCTCAAGCTCTCCGCCGACCTTGGCAATGGCCTGGGCGCTCACCTCGGCGTGCACCGAGTGCTCTGGGTGAACAACGGTGCCCCCGACGCGCTCGACGTGACACTCGGCGTCCACAAGTACTTCTCCGAGATCTGATGCTGCTCCTCCTCGCGTGTGTGTCCGCGCCGGTGGGCCGCTACAGCGCCGTGGGCGACGTCGTCGGCGGCCAGCTCTGGGTGATCGGCGGTGCGTCGAGTGTCACCGAGCCCTTGTCCGACACCTGGTCGCTCGATCTCGGTCGGCTCGAGTGGACGCGCCACGACGACGCGCCGGAGCCCATCTACCGGGCCACGGCCAGCGTCGCGGGGAGCAAGCTCTGGATCTTCGGTGGCGACACCGGCGAGGCCCTGAGCGACCACTTCTTCGAGTTCGACCCGGCGTCCGGTGCCTACACCGACCTCGGTCGCGACCCCATCGCGCGCTACAAGGCGGCGAGCGTCTACGCGAACGACACCTTCTACGTGCTCGGTGGCTACGGCGAGAGCGTAATGTCCGACGGCTGGGCCTACGCGGGCGGCGAGTGGTCTCAGCTCCCGATGCCGGTGGGCTACTACCGGCAGTCGCTCACGCTCCTCGACGACGGCACAATGTACATGTTCGGCGGCATCGACGAGGTGGAGAGATCCGACGCGCTCTACCGCTTCACCGGCGACTCCTTGCCGCCGGTGGACTTCGAGGGTGGGCCCGGTGCCCGCGCGAGTCACTGTGCCTGGGGCGGAGGTGCGCTGCGGGCCTGGGGTGGGGACGGGAGCGACGTGGACCTCTGGACCTTCGACGGCGCGGGCTGGACGTCGCTGGCGCTCGACCCCGCACCACCGGCGCGAGACGCCGCCGTGTGCGCGAGAGACGGCGACAAGCTCTACGTCTTCGGGGGCGACCTCTTCGACGACGGCCTGCCGGACTTCGGGTCCGACCTCTGGGTTTTCGACGGGTCCGCCTGGACGGAGCTGCTCGGTCCCGACGGGCTCGCGCCGTGATCGCGGTGCACGTGGGCGGGAGCGTGAGCGAGGCGCAGATCGTGTGCGACAGCCTGCTCGCGCATGAGATCCCGGCCAGGGTGGAGGGCGCCCGCAACGCGAGCATCGGGGGACAGATCCCGCTGGTGGATGCGAGTGTGAAGGTGATGGTGGCCGAGGGCGACCGGGCGCGCGCGGAAGAGGTGCTCCGTCACATGGCGCGGCGCGCCAAGCTCGACTGGGTGTGCGGCTGCGGCGAGCACGTGCCGGGGAGCTTCGAGAGCTGCTGGCGGTGCGGGGCGGTGCCGTAGGATACTCGTGGCCCCTGGGCGTCGCTGGGCGATGCTTGCGCCGAGGCAACATGGGGGAGGCCGGTCCCATGGCCGCGGCCTCCGCGCTAGAGCGAGTCCTCCAGCGGGCCGCGCGCGACCTCTCCGATTGCGGTGTGCAGTTCGCCGGGGTGGGTGGCCTCGCGGTGTCGGCACGCGTCGAGCCGCGACTCACGCGCGACCCAGACCTGGCGGCGTCGCTCCCGGTGGCGCGGACCGGTCTCTTGCTGGTGATGAAGCTGCTCGCGCGTGATGACCGCCGCCGCCCCAACGACGCCGACGACCTCGCCCGCCTGGTGGAGGTGGTCACCCCTGGGGAGATCGACCGCGCGCGGGAGGCGGCGCAACTGGTGTGCGCGCGCGGCTTCGGGCGCCGTCGCGATCTCCCGGCGTTACTCGACGCGCTCCTCGGGGAGCATGGCCCCCTCGAATGCCAGCGGCGCTGGGACCGTGCGCGCCAGGTGGTGCGAGGCGGGCGAGGCATCGGCCGCGATTGCTGCTCGAACCGGAATCGTCGTAAGCACAAGCTCATCGAGTTGGCACGGGCGCCGCCGGTGACGCGCCCGGCAGGCGAGCCACGCTGGCGCGCGAACGGATGAAGTTGCGTTTTTAGCCGATGCGGCCGCACCACTCCCTGGGGGAATGCCCGCACGTGCCGGTTCAGTCAGCTTGCGCTCACGACGAGTCCGGTTCAGCGAGTATCTGCTTGCGACTTCCCCGCGCCGCGTGCGTCGTGGGTTGGCGGGGGAGACGCCACCGGCAGCACGTCGGTTAGCCGATGCGCATGTCTGCCGCCGAGGCGCGAGCCGTCCTTGTCCGCTCGTTGCTCAAGTTTTCCCCCGATTGGCCCGGGCGATGATGCGCTGGCGGCGACGGTGCATCCAGCCAGGGCTCGCCGCCGCGCTCGCTACGACGCTCGTGGCCAGCGTCGGATGCCAACCCACGGGCGAGGGATACTGCTTCTCCGACGGGTGGGACTCGGCCGACGAAGGCGTGGTGTTCATCAAGCAGGGCGTGGCCGATCCCCGCGAGTCGCTCCATTGCTGGTGTGCCGATCAGGGCACACGCAACCCCGCAGATTTCGAGTGCTCGCCCGTCGGCGATACCTGTCTCCATTACGTATGTGCCCTCGATTTCCCGGAGTCCGAGGGCTTGTTGGTCCGGGTGCGGCACTCCGACAATGCGTACAAGCTGACGTCCGCCGATCTGGAGGAAATCCGCGCGGCCTGCGAGTCCGACACCGGCGACAGCGGCGCAGCCCCCTGACGCCCGCACGAGACTGCCGGTGGGGCGCCGGGCGAGCATCGACGCCTCCGCCTAGCTGCTCAGCCTGCATGCCCCGGGGCGCTCGCCGCAATCATGTCGCGACGCCAGTTGACGACTCTCTCTCTCTCTGCACTATTCTGGCCACTCCTTTCTAGGAGCTGTCCGTGAAGCGATACCCCCTCGCGCCCCTCGTCGTCTACTGCAACGCTGACACCTACATCTTCTTCCCGGCCACGCCGTGGATGACGGCTGCTGAGGCGGAGCTGATCCGAGAGTCGCTGGAGGCGCGGAACATGCCCGCGTCGAACGCCATGACCATCGCCGTGGGCCTCCAGACGTTCGATGTGCCGACGGCACTCGACGCGGCGGTGGCGCTGGCTTCGGTGCGCACGGCGGATGGACTCACCTTCCCGGCGGCCTTCTCCGACAAGACAGGAACCACCGGCAACAAACAACTGGTCCGATTCGGCTACCTGGTGAAGAACACGGCCGCATCCGACACCACCGTGCGCTTCGCCTGGGCCGCCGCAGCGGTCGAGATTCAAAAGAAGTAGGGGCTCGCGATGGCCTGCGACCGCGAACGTGCACAAACATGTGGTTGCGATGACTGCATGGTCCGGGCGCTGTGCGAGTCGCCCTGGGCGTCGCCCGCGACGGGGACGCGCTCGCCGCTTCAGGCCGAGATGGGACGCTCGCCGCTCGCATTTTCCCCCCTTGGCGTCGCCGCGATGGTCCAGGGGTTGAGCACGCGGCGTCGGCAGGCTGGCGCCCGGCGTGGAACACTGACCGCCACCGCCGTCGTGAGCGATCCGCCGTGGGCGCCTGGTGAGGTGGGACTCATGTCAATGCTCGGCCCAGACTTCACCCTCTCGCCGCCGGTCTGGGGCAGCCGGCGCGTGGCACCCACCGGTTCCGCGGCGCGAGAAGTGGGCGACACCTCGGGGGTGTGGGAGTGGCGCGGTCACTACTGGGCGCACGAGGACTGGGACAAGGAACACCTCGGCGCTCTCGACTCGGCGTACGAGCAGATCAACGAGAACATGGACATCCTGGAGGACTACGAGGACGAGAAGGGCGTGACGATGGAGACGGATTGTGTTCGCGCCATGCTGAAGGGCGACGACGACTGGTACGGGCAGACCCACATCGAGCCCATGAACATGGACGATCTCGTGGAAGCCCACGAGGCGGGGGAGGGAGGCACGTTCAACTTCACCTACGGCAGCACCATTGGGATGGGGAGCACGACCATCTTGCTCGGCAAGCAGTATGTGCGTGCCATCGCCAATACCCGGAAGTCGGAGGGTTGCGGCGAAGGCGACGGTGACTGCTCGTGCATGATCGCAGACCTCGCCACTCTCATCATTCACGAGACTGCGCATGTCTGCCTGCAGACGGAAAACGGGGCAGAGGCCCTCGGCTCGTACTACCAGTACCGATTCAAGAAGGACAAGGGGTGGGATTCGCCGTATTGCTGCGGGACGAATTGGGGTGACTGGAACGCTTGGAACTATTCGAATGCGGAGGCCGATGCGCTCGGGCGGAATCTGGGGATCACGCGGGTCACGTTTTCCGAACAGGAGACGGAGGAGACCGGCAGGGAGGGCGAATGGCGAGTGACCGAGGAGTGCGGCGGCTCAGAAGGATAGCGGGGTTGATGACCGCATCGGCCCTGTCGGCGGTGTCGCCGGCCTGCGACCCGCCACAGAGCGCCGCGTGTAGCGCAGACACGTGGGATCCATCCGAGGAGGACGTCGTGCTCGTGAAAGATGGCCCGGGATACCCGAGAGAGTCATTCTACTGTTGGTGTGGGGACACGGGCACGACAGATGCCGGGCTTGGCGTGTGCGCCGCTCACGGCGTTGCCTGTCTGCGGTCTGAGATCCACGTTGATCTGGAGGACACCAACGAGTTCCACTACCGAGCGCCGGTCACCGGGCAACTATACTCACTCAACTCCGCCGACTTCGATCAACTTCGAGCCGCCTGTGCGCTCGACACCGGCGACACCGCCGCCAGCCTAGGCGAGTAGCCCCCGCGCCAGCAACAACTCCGCATTGGCAATCGCCCCCCCGGCCGCCCCTCGGATGGCATTGTGTGCCAGCGCGAAGAACTTCACGGTGAGCACCTCGCACGGCTCCACGCGGCCCACCGTGACACCCATGCCGCCGCCCCGCATCGCATCCTGGCGCGGCGTGGGACGGTCGCGACCGTCGAGCACGGTGATCAGCGGCCGGGGCGAGGAGGGGAGGGGAACCGGCCCGGCGAAGCGCCGCATCGCCTCGACGATCGCGTCGATACCAGGGTTTGCCCGCAGCTTGGCCTGCACCGCCACGAGGTGACCGTCGGCCACCGGCACCCGCACGCAGCGGGCCGAGATGCGCAGGTCCGGGGCGGACAGGATCTTGCGCGGCTCGCTCGCCACCTTCTCCTCCTCGTCGCCCGGGTGGGGGTGCACATTCCCGAGCATGTCCCAGGCGCTCTCGCCCGGGTAGCCGGCGCCTGAGACCGCCTGGTAGGACGCGCAACACACGGCCTCGACGCCCCAGCGCTGATGGAGCGGCGCGAGCGCGATCACCATGGCCTGGTGCGTACAGTTGGGGTTGGCCACGATGTAGCCGTCGCGACCACGCACCAACTCTACGTGCTCGGGGTTCACCTCGGGCACCAGGAGCGGCACCTCGGGGTTCATCCGGAAGGGGCTCGCGTTGGTGAGCACGCGCTTGCCCGCGTCGCGGAAGGCCGGCTCGATGCTGCGCGCGGCGCCGCTGTCGAGCGCGGAGAAAACCACCCGCGAGCGCACCGCCGAGGGGTCGCAGGGGAGCACCACGCGGTCGGCCAGGGGGTTGTCGCCCTCGAGGCGCCAGGTGGCGGCCTCGGCGTAGCGCTTGCCCGCCGAGCGGTCGGAGGCACAGAGCTCCGCCACGCGAAACTCGGGGTGTGCCGCGAGCAGTTGTACGAAACGCTGGCCCACCATGCCGGTGGCGCCGAGGATGGCAACGTCGATGGTCATCGGGCGCGCTCCTATCCCAGGGCGCGCTCAGATTCCCCAGTGATCCCGGGCCGTGTCGACCGCCGTGACCGTCCACGAGCGCAACGAGGCGCGGTTGCTCCCCACCTGCGAGCTGCCACACTCACGACGCGGGTCGTCCTTGGCGATCTCGAGCGTGAGCGCGTCGATCTCGTCGTACCAGGCGAGGATCTCGTCGTAGTCGAGGCCGTCGATCACCGTCGACATCGCCGCCGCATGGTTGGCGGCACACTCGGTGCTGTTCCAGCAGGCGGAGGCCAGCGTGCCACGGGGGGTGCTCCAGCTCATCCCCCAGTTGCGCGCGTCCTGGAAGGCGTAGTCGAAGTCGGTGGGCAGGATGACCATCTTGCCGTCGGAAGGCCGGAAGTACACCCGGTAGTTGTTGGTGTTGAGCATGTAGCCGTCGAGATGGCCGATGAGCTCCTCCACCGCCCACTGGCGATGAACCTGCTCCCAGTCGATCAGCGTGGCGATCTCTGTCTCGGGGTTGTTGCCGCGACGCATGGCGCTCACCGCGTCGGACACCGCCACGATCTCGGCGTTGCCGTTCTCCGTGCCTTCTTCGAGCTGGAAGTGGTCGTCCACCCCGATGCCGAAGTCGAGCAGGGTGTAGCGACCGGTGTTGGGGTTGTACTCGTACTTGCCGTCGTAGAGTTGTCCCTCGTCGTCGTCGGGAAAGGCAATCTCGAGGTACTGCTCGTCGGGCACCTCCACCAGCACGTAGAGGCCGTAGGCCTCGCCGTTGACCGTCACCGAGGCAAAGCCCGTGCGCGCCGTGCCCACCCCTGCGTCGCGGAAGATGCGGTAGCCGAGCGGGTCGCGCAGGTAGCCGCAGTCCACCACGCTGTTGTTGAGGGCGAGCGCGTGCAGGCCGTGGAACCGCCTGCCGGTGTCGTACTGGGCAAAATCGATCTTGAACTTCGGCTTGCCCGACAGCTCGCGGAAGGAACCAATCTTGCCGCGGAGGCGAACGCCCACGGTGCCACCGTCCTCGCCGTCGATGGCCACCTCGCCCGGGGTGTAGGCGTAGGGATCGTCGCGCAGGGCCAGCTCGGCGTCGCGGTCGAGCGTGATGGCGATCTCGTGCACCACCTCGCTGCTATACAGCGCGTCCTGGTAGGCGGCGTCGGCCTCGGGGTCGTCGACCGGCTCGGCAGTGTCGTCGACCGCGGTGTCGCTGCCGGGCACCTCTTCGAGTCCGGAGTCACCCGGGCGCACGCCGGCGCTGTCCTCGGTGCCGAGGCTGATGTTGGACGGGGCGCAAGCCAGGAGGAGGAACACGCTCACCGCCTCATGCTCGGTTCGAGCGACAGGGATCGTTTCACTCGCTCAGCTCGTACTGATGCTCGCACTCCAGCACCTCGAAAGTGTTGCACTCGGCGGCTGCCACGCACTTGAGCTTGCCCTTGGTGTTGGCGCCCTGCTCCTCGTCGTAGAGGCAGCCGCTCTGGCAGCTCGTGAAGTCGGGGAACGCCGCGTACTCGCAGGTCATCACCAGCTCCTCGCAGAGCTGGTCGCAGGTGGTCTCCTCGACCTCGGGGGTACACGCGACAAGTAGACAGAGCGGGAGAAAGCGCATGGTCTCTCAGTTGGTGAGCACCCCGGTGCCGATGACACCGAAGTTGACGAGGGTTTCCACGGTGCTTCCGTCGTCGGGGCGAACGAAGCCCCCGGCCACGTAGCGGTACATGCCGATCACCAGGAGCGCCTGCTGCGGGTAGCCGGACAGGTAGCCGCTGGGGACGCGCAGGCTGCCGTTGTCGGCCTCGAGGCAGAAGACCTCGCCGAGGAAGGCGCCGGTGTCGGGGTGGTAGATGTCGAGCACCACGGCGAAGCTGTCGGTGCCCCCGAAAGGCGACCACGAGAAGTCGGCGCGGCTTCGCGACACGTTGGCGGCGAACGCGGTGCGCGTGGTGGTGTAGAGCATCTCGTAAGGCTCGAGATTCGAGATGGACTCGGGGGTGTAGAAGGCGTTGTTGACGTCGAAGTCCGGCAAGTCGGTGCCGCCCTCCGTGTCGAGCACCCACGCGGCGTTGCGGATGAAGTCGGTCTCGTCGAGGCCAGCCGCCGAGTAGAGGCCATCGGCCTGCCGGAGTTGCACCGACACCGAGCCGCTCCGGTAGGACAGCCACTCGCCCGCGTCGAGGAAGTCGCTCGCGGCCGGCGCCGGGGCGGGGTTGTCGGTGCAGGAGCCCTCGGCGGGGAGCCAGTCGATCCAACTCTTCGTGGTGGCCCGGTGGAACGCGGCCTGGGCGTTGACTTGCAGGCTCGAGGTGTAGCCGAGGCAGTCGGGACAGGCGATCTGCACGAGTTGGAACTGGGCCAGACCACCCACCTTGCCGGTGTTGGGGAGGGAGCCCGTATCGGTGTCGGTGTCGGTGTCAGTGTCGGTGTCGGTGTCAGTGTCAGTGTCAGTGTCAGTGTCAGTGTCAGTGTCAGTGTCAGTGTCAGTGTCAGTGTCGCCCTCCAACCCGCTGTCGCCGGGTGGCACGTAGGGCGGGCGCTCGGTGAGGCCCGCTGAACCGCATGCCAGGAACCCCAGCATCATTCGCCGCTGTCGCCCCCGCCCGCGTCTTCCTCGGCGGCTCGGTCGGGGTCGTACAGGAAGTAGCCGACGGCCTGTTGCCCGTCGTAGTCGTCGGTGATCCAGAGGTGGATGCGGGTGGCGACGGTCCGCGCGGCCACGGCTGACACGCGACCGTCGTCTGTGTTGTTGACGGGAATGTAGTCGCCCCATTTCTGCCACTCGTCTTCGCCCGGGCCCATGCTGGCCACGCCGAGGAACAGGTTGGTAGCCACCTGGTAGTTGCCGGATCGCGTCCAGTAACCGAAGCCCGAGTAGAACATGTACCGAGTGTCGCCGAGGCCGGCAATCGCCAGCCCCGAGAAGCCGCTGTCGTCCCACTCGCCCTCTTCACCGGCCGCGAGCGCCTTCTTCTCGCTCGGTTGCCAGTCGCCGAGGTTCGAGGCGTTGAGACGGTAGGCCTCGCAGGCGTTGCCCGAGCGTTCCATGCCTGCGATGTAGCCGGTATACCCGCCGTTCTCGCCGAGGTCAAGTCCGAGCGGCCAGCACCAGTTCTGCACCGAGCCCACCGCCTCGTGCAGGTCGTACACCGGGTTCTTGCTGTGGCGTGTCCAGCGGATACCATCGGGCGAGGTGGCCACGCCCATGCCGTAGCCCCCGTTGCTGTCATTGATGCCCTGGTAGATCATCACGTAGAGTTCTTCGATAGGGTCCCACACCACCTGGAGGCCCGACATGTAGTCGTAGTCGAACTCCGCCTTCTCGGGCTGGCCCATCACGGGGTTGTGAGGGTTGGGAGTAAAGTTGGTGCCGTCGGGGCTCGCGGCGTAGCCCACGTTGTAGGGCGGCCAGTCGTCGGTGGTGTTCTCGTAGGCGGTGTACCAGAGCTGGTAGAAGGGGTGGCCCACCACCTCGGTGACGTGGAAGGTGGTGGAGCCCATGCTCTTGGCCCAATCCTCGTCGGTGGTCGTGAAAACCGGGTTGCAGTCGTAGCGGTAGAAGGCCGTGGACTCCACCCGCGTGAAGTCGCACTCGGTGACGTCTTCCGGGTTGACGTTGACCGCCTCGCCCGTGAGCTTGTAGTCGTTGGCGCAGGCGGCGAGGACCAGGGGGATGACGAGGTAGCGCACGGGCGCACCATAGCCCGGAGATCGCCGGCTCGGCCTAGCTGAAACAGCTCGCGTACAGCCGCTCGTAGAGGGTGGCGGCCCGGTCCCAGCCGGAGTCGCGACGCATTCCGTTCTGCTGGATCTGCCGCCAGGCGTCCTTGTGACCGTGGAAGGTGTGCAGCGCCCACCCTATGGCCTGGACGAAACCGTCGACCGAGAAATCGGGGAAAGCCCAGCCGGTACCCTGGCCGGTGGCGGGGTCCCAGGTGGGGACGGTGTCGGCGAGGCCCCCGGTGGCGTGCACGATGGGCACGGTGCCGTAGCGCATCGAGTAGAGCTGGTTGAGCCCGCAGGGTTCGAAACGCGAGGGCATCAGGAAGATGTAGGCGCCGGCCTCGATGCGGTGGGCCAGGGGCTCCGAGAAGCCCACCCAGCCGCGCGCCCGGTTGGGGAACTCGCGCGCCATCCGGCGAACCCAGTCCTCGTACTGGGCGCCGCCGCTGCCGAGCACCACCAGCTGCACGTCTTGCCGCAAGAGCCAGGGCGCCGCGCCCATGATGAGCTCGATGCCCTTCTGGTGGTCGAGCCGCGCCACCACGCCGAAGAGCGGCACCTCGGGGCGCACCGGCAGTCCGAGCTCGCGCTGCAACGCCGCCTTGCACGCCGCCTTGCCCGAGAGGTCGTCGGCCGAGAAGGCGGCGGGGATGTGCTTGTCGTTGGAAGGATCCCACTCCGGGCCGATGCCATTGAGGATGCCCCAGAGGTCGCGCGCGCGGTGCGCAAAGAGCCCCTCGAGCCCGTGTCCGTGGTCGATGCAGAGTTGGCGCGCGTAGGTAGGCGAGACCGTCACCAGCTTGGCGGCGAGCGAGATGCCCGCCTTGAGACAGTTGAGTCGCCCGTCCATGTCACACGCGGGCCACCAGCGGGTCGACACGTCGAGCCCCGCGAAATGATGGGCGTCGAAAGCGCCGTGGTGACCGGCGTTGTGAATGGCGAGCACGCAGGGGGAGAGCGCGAAGCGCCCGACTGAGCGGTAGAGGCCTTCGAGGTACACCGGCAAGAGCGCCGTGTGCCAGTCGTTGGCGTGGAAGACACACTCCTCGCCGATGGGGCCGCCGTCGAGGGGAACGCGCAGGGGGGCTTCCAGTGCTGCGCGACAGAGGAGGGCGAAGCGGAACAAGTTGTCGCCGTACACGCCTTGATCGTCGCCGTAAATGCCCGGGCGCCGGAAGCTGACATGGTCGACGAAGACGTGGTGCACGCCGTCGCGGAGGAGGTGGAAGTAGGCCACCTCGTGACGCGAACCGAAGAGGTGGAACTGCGCCCGCGCACCGGTGTCCCACGCGCCCTCGTAGGCCTTGTAGCGTGGCGCCACCGCCATCACCCGGTGACCCCGCGTGGCGAGCGCCTTGGGCAACGCCCCACACACGTCGCCGAGGCCACCGGTCTTCGACCAGGGCGCCAGCTCCGCCGATACCTGCACGATGTTCATGGGCTAGCCGCTGACGCTGACGGTGGGCTGGGTGCCGCGGTCGGAGGCGAGCACGGTGAGCAGGTTGACAATCGCACGGCCGCGCTCAGACTCCGGGATCGTATGGCCTTGTTCCTCGAGTTTCTTGATGGCGTCGCCCGCGATGCTCACCGCGCCCTCCACGATGACCCGGCGCGCGGCGAGGAGCGACTCCGCCTGCTGTTTCACCAGCATGATCCCAGCGATCTCAGGGGCGTAGGCGAGTTGCGTAATCGCGATGTCGGCCACCACGATGCCAGCCTGGGCAGCGAAGGGGGCGATGCGTTGTTTGAGCTCGAGGGAGATCGTGTCCTGGTGCCCGCGGAGGCAGTCGGCGCCGGTGTCGGACTCGTAGGGGTACTTCGCGGCCACCTCGCGCAGGCCCACCTCCACGCGGTTCTTGAGGAAGCCAAAGAAGTCTTCCACGGCGAGAAGCGCCTTCTCCGGCTCCTCCACCGCCCAGGTGACGACTGCGCCGATCTCGATGGGACGGCCGCCCGCCTCGTTCACCTTCAGGTGCGGCGTCTCGAAGGTCTGCGTGCGCAGGGAGAGCTTGCGTTGGGCGAGGAAGGGGTTGAAGTAGTGGAATCCATCGCGCGTGTAGGTGCCCGCGTAGGAGCCAAAAAACAGGCCGATCACCGCCTGGTTGGGCTCGAGGATCGTGAATCCTTTGAGGCCGTAGAGCCAACTGAGCGCGCACAGGCCGGTGCCGAGCACGCCGATCACGCCAAGGATGGGCTCGAATTGGACCATCCCGGCGGAGAAGATGCCGCCCGCGCCGACCCCCAGCCCGAGCAGCAGGTACACCGGCAAGACGAGCAGGCCGGGAAAGCGGACGATGCGACGCGGTTCGATCTCGAGCTGAGCCATGCGCGAGCCTAAGCGCGCAGGGCCCGCGCGGCGAACTCCGGGAACACGCCGACGATCGGGTAGCCGAGGGCCGGTAGCAGCGAGGGCTGCTGCAGTCGCGGGCGCAGCACCAGGCGCCAGGGTTCACCGTCTTCCAGCGTCACGTCGATGGCTGGCCCGCCGAGCTGTCGCGACAGGCGCGAGCACACGTCATGGAGGAGCGCCGAGCTTTCCTCGTGCACGTTGCTGGCCACGAAGTGAGCGGCGCCCTGGCGGGGGAGGATCCATGTCTCGAAGGCCGCGCGCGGCGCCCAGGCGGCGAGCGCCACCACCGACTCGCCGAGCTGCACCACCCGCGCGCCCTGGGCCAGCTCCGCGTCGCGCCAGCGCGCGGGGGCCGAGGGGGGAAGATCAAAGGGAAAGGCAAAGAGTTGCCAGCCGTCGTGACCGGCGGGCGTGACGGCCTGGGCGAGCGCGAAGCCACGAAGGCGACTGTCGCGACGCAGGTCGACCATGCGCTCGGCGGCGAGGCGGAGCACGTCGGCCTGTCCCCCGCCGTGGGGGCCGAGGATGAGCTCGTGGGCGCCCACCGCGTCGCGCTTCACCGCGAGGCCGGGCACCGGAGCGGCGGTTCCCTCCCCGCCGAGCGCGGGGACGGGGTGAGGAACGGCGCGGGCCTCGCCGCGGGTGGCGATCACCGGGCCACGGTCGCCGCAGGCCCAGCAGCTCGTGGCCTCCACGGCGGGGAGGGGGCGCTCGGGCCAGCCGTCGTTGAGCACCACGGTGGTGCCTGTCACCGGGCAGGTGCGGATCTCTCGCATCGGTCGCTCGTAACGGGGAGGACGTTACACCGGCGGCGTGAAACTCGACCCGCTCGCCCTCCTCGGCACCGCGATCAACCACCTCAAGGCCAACCCCGAGGGGCACGTGATCATCGCGGTCACCCAGTTCGTGCTCGTCAACATGATGACCTTCGCGTTCATCTTCTGTGGCATGTGCGGTGGCCTTTTCCTCGCGGTGCCCGCCTCGATCGCCGCGGCCGGGTCGGGCGGCTCCCCGGAAGACGCCGAGGCGCTCATCGCGCTCTCGTCGCTCGTGGTCTACCCGCTCATCTTCGGCGCGATGATGCTCATCTTGCCCATCGTGATGATGCTCTATGTTGGCTACCAGTGCGCGACGCTCGACGAGGTCGACGGCAAGGAGAAGGTGAACCTCGCCAAGGTCGGCAGCGTGCTGGTGAGCGCGGTGGGCGCCATCATCGCCATCACGCTCTTGCAGTGCGGCGCCAGCCTCGTGGGGGTGATGCTCTGTTATGTTGGGGTGTTCATCACCGCCCTGCCCTTCAAGTGGGCGCATCTCATTCGCTACGACCGCAAGGTGGGCACCATGGACGCGCTGGGCCTCGCGTGGGACGGTTTCATGGCCAATCCAACGGCGCACTTCGCGGCGATGGCGGTGGAGGTGGTGCTCTCGATGGTGCTGGCCTACATCCCGCTCATCGGCCCGATGATCATGTGGCCCGTGCTCGCGATCTTCGACGCGATGGCCTACCGCGAGGTGTACCCGCAGGCAGCGCCCACGCCGCAGCCCATCGGGTCCTGACCCATCTGCGGCCCCTGTGGCGTGGGGACGCCGGAAGGGGGAGAGCTGGGTTGGCTGCGGGTTACCGAACCCGCAGGCAACCGGAGGCCGACGGCTTGCCGGCGGCCGGAGGGCACCCAGCGGTAGGGGGGAACCGCGCAGGGGTTCCCCCCTTTGGCCAAATTACGTCCACCACTCCAGCTTGAGTTGGCTGAAACAGCTGTCGTGTAGCTGCATGTCGCGTAGCTCCGAGGCGGCCAACTCGTCGTCGGGCTCGCCCTGGGCGCGGGCGTCGGCGAGGTTGCAGGCGCGATCGAAGCGCGAGAGGTGCTCGCCGAAGCGGCGGTACCCGTAGTCCACCGCGCCGCGGGTGTGAATCACGAACTGCCAGTCGGAGGCCTGCACCAGCAACAACTCGCGCGCGGCGGCGCGCAGGGCCTCGGCCACGCCCTCGTCGTGGCGCCAGTCGAGGCGGTGGATCGCGTCGAGGAACCGGTCTTCCGCGCCGTGCTCGGCCTCCCAGGTCCACCTCGTCTCGTCGTTGAGCCACACGCGATGGTCGCCCCCCGCGCCCCAGGTGCCCTCGGGGAGGGTGACCACCTTGTCGGCCGGCCACTGGTTGAGGTGGGTGGACACCGTGCAGGGCCGCACTACCGGGTCGTTCGACAAGGCCGCCATCACCTCGCGGATGAAGGCCGGGCCCTCGTGCCACCAGTGACCAAACAACTCGGCGTCGAAGGGGGCGACGACCACCCCGTGACGCCCGGTGCGCTCGTGGTGGCGTTTCACAAGCGAGCGCACCGTGGCCACGAAGTGTTGGGCGTGGGCGAAGAGCGCGCCCTGCGTGTCGTCGGGCACGTAGGGCTCCTTGTCGCCGAGGCCCTTGCCGGGGCCGGTGACGCGCCAGTAGCGCAGCCCGTCGCGACCGTGTCGCTTGTGGAACTCGAGGTAGCGACCGTCGCCGGGGTAGCCCACCTCGCCACTCCACACTTGCTCGGAGAGCTCAGGATGGCGCGCGAGCGCCACCAGCCGCCCGGGGCCGCCGTCGCTCGACACCCAGTGGGGCTCGAGCACGTTGCGCCAGCCTCGCGTGTCGTCCCAGGTCGCTTGTTTCCAGTCCACCTTGGTGAAGCCCTGTGGCGACTGGGTGCCTTCGCTCCGCGCGCCGGCGAAGAGGTGTGCGTCGACGAAGAAGAAGCCCACGCCCTCGTGCGCGAAGACCTCCTCGACCCCCGCCCGGAGGCTCTGTGCGCTTTCCCCTACGGGCGCGGTCCACGGCCCGCCGGGGCGATACGCACACTCGGGCAACCACGCGCCCCGCGGCGAGAAACCCAGCCGCTGGCGACTGGTAGAAACCCCCGCGCGAACCTGGGCGCGGGCGCAGGCGTCGTGCTTGATGAGCGGCATGAAGCCGTGTGTCGCGTTCGAGGTGAGCAGCTCGAGGTGCCCGCGGCTATGGGCAGCGGCGAAGGCGGCGGGGATGTCGCGGCCGATGGCCTCGAACTGCTCGACCAGGGCACGGTGATGTGCACCGGCGCGCTCGGCCAGGAAGGCGAGGTGCACCTCTCCGCGCTCGACGAACTCCTTCTCGTCGCGACCAGCCCGCTCCACTTGCTCCTGGAGCCAGCGCGGGAAACGCGTCGTGAAGCGAGGGTGCGCGAGCTGCTCGAGCAAGACCGGCGTGAGCCCGAGCGTGATGGGCACGCCACCCTGCTCAACCAGGGCCAGGAGCGGCAGGTACGTCTCCGCCGCGGCCTCGAAGAGCCACACCTCGCCGTGGGGCCAGTTGCCATGGTGCAGCACCCAGGGCAGGTGCCCGTGGAGGACGAGGCAGAAGCTGCCGAGGGCCATGGCCGCGGGGCTATCCCGGTGGCCCCTCGCGCGAGGGGGTGCTATCGTGCCGCCGTGCAGGGCCTCATCGCGACAATGTGGCTGCTCATCGGTTGCCCAGCCGAGGTTGACGGCGACGCTGATGGCTATGCCGCGGAGGTGGACTGCGACGACACCCGCGCCGACGTGCACCCGGGGGCTGCAGAGTCATGCGACGGTCGCGACGAGGACTGTGACGGGGTGGTGGATGACATGGCTGTCGATGCCAGCGAGTGGTTCCTCGACGGCGACGCGGACGGTGCCGGCGGGGATGTCGCGACCACGGCGTGCGTGGCGCCGGATGGGTACACCAGCGTGGACGGGGATTGTGACGATGCCGACGGGACACGGGTGCCCGGCGCGGTGGAGCTTTGCGACGGGATCGACAACGACTGCGAAGGCGACATCGACGAGGCCTGCGGGAGTTCGGAGCTTGGGGAGGTTGGGGTGTCGGAACTGCAGGTGAGGTTCACGAACACTTGCGACACGGGGGGCAGCTGGACGATCGCCGAGCTGTTCGATGTCCATGGCGACGGGGTGGCCGACCTGGTCGCGTCGCTCCCTTGCGAACCCTGGCCGCTGGTCGTCGTCCCTGGGCGGTTTGCGGCCGAGACCGACGTCGCGGCGGGCGAGGTGCTCTACGCCGGCGCGGCAGGGACCGGCGTGCAAGATGTCGATGGCGGCTTCGATCTCGATGGCGACGGCACGGGAGACTGGGCCGTCGCCGAGTCGGACGCCACCACCGGTGAGGCCTGGGTGCGGGTGTTTGCGGGTGGCAGCGGCTACCAGGCAACGTCCGACGCGGCACTGGTGACCGTGGACATGCCCGAGCGGTGGTACGACGGCTGGTCGCTCACCGGGTTTCGCCCGGTGTTGCTCGCCGCCGAGACCGCCCAGATCGTGATCGACGCTCGCTACTCCGGCGAACATGACGTCGAGTATGTGCTCGCTGGCGACACCACGGACGCCAGCGTCGCCGCCGCTGACTTCTCCGTGCTCTCGCCCCGGTACTGGCCCGAGGTAGCGGCGGCGGGCGGCGACCTCGATGGCGACGGCACGCCCGACGTCATCACCGTTTCCGACGACTCGGTGGCCTACTTTCCCGGCCCCTTCGCCAACGACGCCTCCTGGATCGACCCCGCCGCCGAGGTGGTGATTGACGAGGGGGTACGCGGATGGCCCGGCGACTGGAAGCCCACTGACCTTACCGGCGACGGTCGCGACGACTTCGTCTCCCTGCTGTACGCCGGCGAGGACCGGATTGTCGTGCGCTCCACTTGGGACGGGAGCTTCGCCTTCGACACGACGATTCTGAACGTGTCGGCATCGCTCGTCGATCCCTGGACTGTCTTGCCCCTCGAGCACGACGGCGACGGTGCCTTCGACCTTGCCCTCGCCGGGGACGCCGACAACCCGCGGACCGAGTGCGGGGCCGCCGTCGTGGAGTTCGGCCCCTTCGACGGCCTTCGCGAGGCGGGCGGTGGCACGGTCGTGCGGGGCGAGAGCTACGACGCCGAGGTGGGCGGTGCCCTCTCAGCGGGCGACACCAACGCCGACGGCTTCGAGGACGTGCTCATCGGCGGCCGTCCCAACGCAGAGGACGGCAGCTTCGCCTGGCTCCTCCTCGGCGGCCCCTGATGCTCCTCCTCCTGCTCGCTTGCGACGCGCGCGTCCCGGTCGACCCCGACGGCGACGGCTTTGACTCCACCGAGGACTGCAACAACCTCGACGCCACCGTGTTTCCCGGCGCGGTCGAGCCCTGCGATGGGATCGACAACGACTGCGATGGCGAGGTGGACGAGGCCACCACGGATGCCCCGCTCGCCTACCGTGACGCTGATCGCGACGGCGAGGGCGACGACACGACCGCTGTCGCGACATGCACGCTGGCGGCTGGCTGGTCGCGCGAGGGGGGCGACTGCAACGACGCCGACGGCACGATCTCTCCCGACCTGGGCGAGTCCTGCAACGGCGTGGATGACGACTGCAACGGCGTGGTCGACGATGCCTGCCACGGGGCGCCCACCGGCGAGGTCGGCGTGGACGTGGCCGACCTCACCGTGCTGGCCCCCTGCGATCACTCGGCGGCACGCGACACCCTCGCCATCGGCGATGTGAACGGTGACGCCCTGGCCGACCTCGTGGCGCTCGAGCCCTACTGCGCGGAAGAACCCGTGATCGCCGCGTTTCTCGGCCCGCTCGATCCGGTCGCCGATTTCTGGGGCCCCGACATCGCCGTGCCCGTCGAACTCGCCCCCATGATCTATGGGACTTCACCCAGCGCATTGCGACTCGATCTCGGCCCCGACGTTGATGGCGACAGCATCGCCGACCTTGCGGTGGCGGCGGGCACCGGGAGTGACAACCAGCCGTTCCGAGCGAGCCTCCTCCCGGGTCCGCTGGACGCGGCGCTGATGCCGACGGTCGAGGTGGAGTTCGTGGAAGCCGACGACTGGACGCAGCTGCTCGACATCGACGCCACGCTCCTGGCGGGCGAGCCGGGCGTCTTGGTGGTCACACTGGAGGCGAACCCGGTGGGCGACGTGTCGACGGCGGTGGTGAGCTACGTGGCTGATGCCTCCGCAGCGGGGCTCCTCGACGTGTCGTCCCTCGGCACCCTCGCCGACAACGTGGACGGTGCCGCGCTCCTCACGGCCACGCGCCGCGCTGGCGATCTCGATGGTGACGGGATCGCGGACCTCGCCCGAGTCTTGCCCTCCGGGATCGAGCTCTTCATGGGTCCGATCCCGCCCGCGCAAGTGGGCACACCCGCCGACGGGCTGCTCCGCGCGCGAGGCGATGTTGGACTGCTCAGGACGATCAGCTGCGAGCCGGGCGACCTCGACGGCGACGGCACCGACGATCTCGCGGTGGGCGGGCTTGCCAGCGACGCGAGCGAGGGGGGCGTGTTTCGCACGCGATCTGAGGGTGGCGCCATGGCGATGGATGAGTCACCGGTGCTGCGACTGCCCGAGGACGCCGAGTGGCTGCTTGCGATGCGCCTCCTCGACGCTGACGGCGACGGCGTTCTCGACGTGGCCACCGGAGATGCGTACTACGGCCCTGATCGCGAGAACTGGGGCCGGGCGTGCCTCGACTACGGGCCCTTCGAGGGGCGTCGGGTGGCCTGCGACGACGGTCTCGTTGTTGCCGGGGACGAGGAGTACGACGACCTCGGGCGCGGGCTCAGCGCCGGCGACACCAACGGCGATGGCTTCGATGACCTCTTGATCACCGGCCCATGGGAGGGCGAGGCCGACCCCATCGCCTTCGCCTTCCTGGGCGGGCCCTGAGGGGTCACTCTGCGTGGCCCGCCACGGTGACGGGAGGCGCCACGACTGGCGCCGGGCGCCAAGGCTACGCGCCCGGGACCCGTCGTCGTGAGCGCAGATGTCCTGCGTGTCGCGCGTCGTGAGCGGAGACTGTCTGAAATGGAATCGTCGTGAGCACAAGCAGGCTGGAGCGGACCGCGAGCGGTTCCGCAGCATCTAGGCGGTCACGATGGTCCACGCAGCATGGGAAAAGCGTAGGTTGGCTGGTTGAGGCGTGGTGCGCCGGCCGCCGGCGTGGACCCGATGGCGCGCCCGAGTGTCACCTCGAATCGCCTGTGCTCACGACGATTCCGATCCGAGTATCAATTACTTACGACGCACCCGCCCGGCCCGGCCCTTCGCAGGTCGGCCATGGGCGTCGACGCGCGCGGCGCCCCTCGGTGGCGGCGAAAGCCACAGCAGCGGGCAAGCGCGATTCGCCAGCCGCGACGCGTAGAAGCCAGCCACGCTTCGATCGACGACGAGAACGCCGCGTAGCTCAGCAGCCCCCTACGCCTCGAGCGACAACGCGATCTCCACCCGTCGCTTCTCCTGCCCCCAGAGTTCCATCGGCCACCAGAAGTACAGGGCCGTCCCCTGGTAAAGCGCCGCCACCCCGCGCGGGGAACGTGACACCGTCTCAATCGGGAAGTGCCACAGCCGCGCGGGCTGGCGCGGGGAGAGCGTGAGCCGGTAGCCGCGCGAGAGATCGACGAGGGAGATCTCGGTGAGTTCGTCGAGCTCGCCCACCTGGTCGATGGCGATGCGACGGCCGCCGGCCGTTTCGAGGAAGACGTCGTCGCCGGTGGTGCTGTCGAGGTTGATGTCGATGCCCACCGCGAAGCGGGTGCGGATCGGCTCGTGGTAGCGGTTGACCACCTCGTAGCGGGCCTCGACCAGCGGCAGCTCGCGCGAGAAGCTGAAGCGCTTGACGAGGCGCACCAGCCGCAAGGACGCGCCCTCCGTCACGTTGCCGTCTTTCGCCATGGTGACGGAAACCTCGCTGCCGTCGCCATCGTCGACGTTGAGCAGCTGGTAGTCGGCGCCCACGAAGTCGCCGTTCTCGGCGTAGCGACCGGTGCGGAGGTTGTGGAGCGTGGTTTCTGGGCCGAAGAAGTGGTCGACGAAGGCGCCGCGGACGTGGCGATCATAGTGAAGCCGCTCCACGAGACCCGACGCGGCGAACTGCATCGGGCGATCGGCCTCGTCGATGGTGTCTTCGTCGGTGTCGTCTTCGTCGTCGATGATGACCGTGGTGACGTCGGGCGAGTCTTCCACGACCACCGGCAAGTTCTCGCCGCGCAAGACGGCGCCGTGGTGAGGCTCGGGCAGGCGCGTGCGGGTGTTGAGCACGTTGCCGGGCAACGACCAGGAGTCGAGCTCGGTGATGCTGCCGCCGATCGCCGGGGCCACGAACGCGCACAAAGAAGGCGTGCGGACGATGACCTCCTTGCGGCCATCGCCGTCGTGGTCGGACTGCTCCACGATGAGCCGGTCGGCGTCGCCCAGCGCGATGTGCACGCCGTACTCGGCGCGCACGAGGTTGGCGTAGGCCTGGTGGCGGATGTCGCCGGCTTGCGCACCCACGTCGACGCCGTGCACGTAGGCGGCGCCGTTCTGTCCGCGGTAGAGGGCGGCGGTGGCCTCCTCGAGGGCCTCCAGGAGCCCGTCGGCGTCGTCGCCGCGTTTGCCGTCGTCACGCAGCATGGCGCGCAGCCGCGCCACTTCGCGGGACGTGCGCAGCATGCGGCGATGCAGGCGCAAGACTTCAGGCGACGATCCGAGGGTGTTTTCCCATCCGGGGATGCGGATGAACGACGACACACGAGCGAGGGTGGGATCGACGCCGCGGCGGATGTCGGAGATGAGGGTTTGCCACTGCGCGCCGGGTTCGCCGCCGAGCGCGGCCGCGGCCACGGCGGTGGCGGCCGAGGCGGGCGGGAACACGCGCCCGGAGGGACGCACCTTGTCGAGCACATTGCCGAAGTGGACCAGCTTCAGCCAGGCGCTCGCGTCTTCCAGGGCGGCGGAGAAACGACGCGCCCAGGCCTTCTCACCGCTGAAACAGCGCGTGGCGCTGCTGTCGATCGCGGCGCCGAAGTCTTCGCCGCGCACCGACATGGTGACCACGCGACGCCCCCCTCGGGCGTAGGCGCCGAGCCGTTCGACGATCTTCGCGGGTGAGTTGTGCGGCACCATCCGACTCAGCACCGGATCGGCGCCGAACAAGGCGAGGATCGTGCCCTCGCGCTCCGCGAGCCAGTAGCCCTCGCCGCTGGCGCCGGGGCCGAGTTGCGGCACCTCGAGCACGCTGAACTGCAGGCCGAGGCGGCCGAGAACTCGTGGGGCGGCCGGGTCCCAGGCGTAGAACGGGAGCCAAGCGCCGCGCACCCGCACGTCGCAGTGCTGGCGCCACCATCGCTGGTTCACCTGCACCTGCCCCACCGCGTCGCGCTCGGGCAAAGCCGGCAAGACCGCACCGCCGTGCAAGCCGCCGACGATCTCCACGCGGCCGCCCTGGACGAGCTTCGCCAGTTGTTCGAGGCGCTCCGGGGCGTGCAGATCCATCCACTCGAGGATCTGCCCGCTCCAGTGCATCGCTACCCGCAAGCTGGCACGCTCTTCGAGGAGGTCGAGCATCGGGAAGTAGGCCCGGTCGCACGCCCGCCGCACCTCCGGGCCCGTGGTGCCCGGCGGCTGGGTGTTGGCGATGCACAGCACGAGCCCGATGGTCTGCACGGCCGGCGGCGTATCCCGAACGAGGTCGCGGGCCTACCGCAGCCGGAAGCGGGGAGGGGACTCGCTCGGCCAGCGCAAGACGAGCCAGAGGGGCCACAGGCAGAGCACGGTGGCGAAGACGAAGTGACCCAGGTAGCCGAGGCTCGCGGCACAGTAGCCGCTGAGCACGGCCCCCAGTCCCTGGGCGATCACCACCACCGAGGCCTGGACGGTGTAGTCAACCCCGGCCCGGTCGCGACGGCACGCGTCCATCATCGCGGTGAACAGCGCCGCCGTGGCCATGCCCGAGGCGAGATGCTCGGCCACCGACACCGGCACGAGCCACTCGGGGCCGCTGGCGGCGAGGCCGGCGTAGGCGAACATCGTCAGGACCTGTCCCCCGGCGAATAGGGCCAGGGCCGCACGTCGGCCGAGTCGTTGAACAAGGAACCCTCCCACCAACGCACCCGTCATCCCGGCCAGGGAGCCGTAGAAGCCGAGCACGCGGCCGATGGCGCCGATGTCTTGTCCCATGTCCACCAGCATCGGCTTCACCATGCCGGTGCCGAGCGCATCGCCGAGCTTGTAGGCCACGAGGAGCGCCAACCAACGCCCCCCACCGGGCTCGGCGAACCAGCGATGCAGCTGCGCGTTGGCGAAGCTGGGGCGCTCCGCGGGCAGCTCTCGAGCGGTGGGTGGCGCGAACCACAACGGAAGGCTCACCCAGAAGAGGAGCGCGGCGGCGACCATGAAGGTGCGCGACCAGCCGAGCGAGGCGAAGGCGGTGAGCAAGACGCCGCCTCCGACCACCATCCCGAGCCGGTAGCCTGCCACCTGGACGCCGTTGCCGAGGCCGCGATCGCGCTCGTCGAGCAGCTCCACCGCGTAGCCGTCGGTGGCGATGTCTTGCGTGGCGGCCACGAGGTTGCAGAGGAAGACCACGAGCACCAGGGGTCCGATGCTCCCGGGGGCGACCTGGGACAGGGCCAGGAGGAACGCGGCCGCCGCGAGGTTGAGCGGCAAGATCACCCGGCGACGGTGGCCGGGGACGCGGTCGATCAAGGGCGCCCAGAGGAACTTCAGCGCCCACGGCAGGGCGAGTAGATTGGAGAGGCCGATGTGCGCCAGCGAGACGCCCGCCTCGCGCAGGAATACCGGCAGCGCCTGGGTGAAGAGGCCGAAGGGCAGTCCCTGGGCGAAGTACAGGCTGAGGAGCAGGCCCACCCGCGCCGGGCGGTTCACTCGGGTCGCTCCACCGGCGGCGGCAAGAGGTAGTGCCCGCCCTCGGGCCAGCGCCGACCATCGGGGGCAACAAGCTGAACGCGCACCGGGGTTCGGTCATGCTCGGTCGCGACACGAGGTCCGCCGACCTCCCGACCTCCGACGAGGAGGCTCCAGCCGGGTGCGTCGAGGTCGAGGTGGAGTATCCGCCCTGCCCAGCCGTAGCGGAGCCGCGAGGGAAAACCCGGGGAAGGCGCCATGCTCCCGGCGGTGACGTCGAGCTGCCCGGCGGCGCTCCAGGCGAAGTGATCGTCGCGACCGGGATCCACGTCGCCCACGGGGGGCCGCACGTGACGGTGGAGGTGCTTGATCGGCCGGTCGAGCGAGGGTGGATATGCCACGCCGAGGGCGGCGTACACCGCGCGAAGGTGGGCGCGGAAGAGCACGTCGAACTCGCCCGCGAAGGGGGTGTCGAAGTCGTCGCCGTACCACCAGGTCCAATCGCTGGCCTCGGCCCGCCACATGGCCTCGCGCGCTTCTCGGGGCGCGTCGTCACCGAGGAGCGCCCGGGCGGCCGCGAGCTGGCGCCAGGCCTCGCGGTCTTCCTCGTGACCCATCCAGATGCGGAAGTTGGCGTCGATCCATGAGCCGGTGTGGAGTCGCGACACGCGTCCGGTAGGATCGCGAGCGGTCTCGCCGCAGGTGCGGGTGGGCACTCGCGCGAACAAGGCACGGAGGAAGCTGGCGCCGGCGTCGCGGTAACTCTCCCAGGGATTCTCGCCGTCGAGCACCAGCACCCCGCCCTCGCCGAGGCCGCTGGCCAACTCCTCCGCGGCCTTCTCGCCGGGCCAGTCGGCATAGGTGAAGCCCACGCGATCGCTGAGCGCGCGGTCGCGGAAGAGGCCCACCAGGGGTCCCACCTGCCAGGCGGGGCCCCGACCGCTGCGGTCGGAGCGCTCGAGCACCCCCTCGTCGGTGGCGAACCACCGGAAGCCGGCCTCGGCGAGCATGCCCACCACCTCGGGCGACACCGAGCCCTCGGAGGGCCAGGCGCCCACCACGTCGTGGCCCACCCAGTTGGATACTCGGTCGCGACCGGCACGGAGCTGGTCGAGCGCGTCCCTCGGGTAGGCGAAGCCCGGGTCGGGGATCTGGCCCATGCATCGCCGGGCGTGGGCGGTGTTGACGAGGAGGGGGAGGATGGGGTGCGCGTACGGCGAGGCGCTCACCTCGGGCAAGGCCGCGTACAAGGGGCGAAGTTCCCGGAGACAGCGGGACTGCGCGGCAAGGATGGTTCCCTTGTCGTCCTCAGAGAAACCACGGGCTTTCTGCCGCAGGGCCAGGAGCTCGGGCATGTCCTCAATCGCCGTGGCGCCAAACCACGCGAGGTTGCACCACGCCTGCACGTCGCGGAGGTCCTGAGCCGTGAACCGGTCGCCTGCGTCGCGACGGCGACGAAGCTCGCCCCAGGCCGGAAACCAGCTGTAGGCGCGCGGCGAGCCGTGGAAACAGTGGTCGAGCACCCAGCGGCGCTCGGCGTCGGAGAGCGCGGCGGCGGGCGTCCGGCAGAGGTCGAGGTGGAGATCGCTGCCGCCTTGCACGTAGCGGTCGACCTGCTCGGTGAGCGTGGCGACGAGGTTGACGGTCACCCGGGCGCCGCTCCCGGTGACGATCCGCGGCACGTCGCGGTAGCCCCGCGTGGCGTGCAGGCGTACCCACGGCATGATCGGCACGCCCGTGGCGGGGTGCCGGTAGTCCGGCTGGTGCATGTGGAGGAGGAGCGTGAGCACCGGCGCTACACCGTACACCACACCTCGGTGACGAAGGCGTCGAGCCCGAGCGCGTCGAGCGCGGCAACCCCCTCGACGGCGCGCAGGTCGCCGGGCTTGTACAGGCCGATCACCGAGCCGTCGCCACCCGCGCCGGAGAACTTGGCGCCGAGGGCCCCGGCGGCGCGGAGCGCGCGCACGGCGCGGTGCAGGCCGGGGGCGCGGAGCTCGGGCAGGCAGGCAGCGAGCTCCTCCTCGTAGATCGACTGGCACACGTCCATCGAGGCCCCGACCGCGCGCAGGTCGCTCGCGGCGAGGGCATCGCGCGCGTGGCGGGCCTGCTCGCCAAAACCTTCCAGCGCACCGCGCACGGCGCCCACGCGGCGCACCGCCTCCCAGTCACGCACCTTCACCTCGCCCCGCTGGTACCGGCCGAGCACGGCGAGGATGCCCACGGTGTCGCGCGGAGAGCGGAAGGAGCCCACCGCGAGGACGAGGTGCGCGGCGATGGGCTCGGCGTCGTAGGCGTCGCCCGAGAACCGCAGGAAGAGCGGCATCCCGTGGGCGCAGGCCACCGGGTCGAGACGTCCACAGTTCACCCCGCAGCGCTCGCGCTCGGCGCGGTAGGCCACCTCGGCTGCCGTCGCGACGTCAAGACTGATCCCGCCGGCTCCGGCGATGGCGCGGGCGAGCGCCACGCAGGTGGCGGCCGAGGAAGAGAAACCACGCCCCGGGGGCAGATCGCCGTCGAGGTGCACCGTGGCCGTGGACGGCAAGCCTCGCGCCGCGAGCTCGGCGCCCACGGCCGGCACGAAGCGAAGGGGTCCGGCGTCGCCCTCGCCCCCCCAGGCGAGGTGGCGCCCTTCGATCACGGCGGTGGCGGTGAGGCGAGGCGAGGCGGTGGCGCGACAACGCACGTGGCGGTCGAGCGGCACCACGATGCTTGCGCCCCCGGCCCAGTCGTTGTGTTCGCCCACGAGGCAGAGCCGCCCGGGAACAGCGACATTCATCGGCGAAGCTCCGCGATGCAGGCCTCGGCGAAGCGCGCCGCTGCGGCGGGGCAGAAACGGAAGAAGAGCTCGGGCTCGACGAGCTCCAGCTCCACGAGGAGGGGGCCCTCGGCGGTCTCGATCCAGTCGGCGCGGGCGTAGAGGGGAGCGCTGGGCGCTGCGGCCAATGCATCGTGACTCAGGCCGCTGATACGGGGTGATACATCCCATGTTTCAACGCGTCCACCGTGCTCCTCGTGGACGAGGAAGTTCCCGGGTGCTCCGGTCTTCTTTACCGCGTGGGTAACCTCGCCATTGACCAGCACTACGGACACTTCCCCGGCGCTGAGCACCTCGGGCAAGAACGGCTGGACCAGGAGCCGTCCACCGGGGAGCCGCCCACATGTATCAGCATGTATCATGTCGCGACGCAGCCGATAGGTCCCGTCGCCGGCCGCCGAGACGGTCGGTTTCACCACCACCTCGTCCCAGTCGCCGAGATCGAGCGCGTCGCGCGTGCAGGTGCGGGTCGGGATGACAGGCACGCCACGGGCGGCCAACTCGACGAGGTAGCTCTTGTCCGCGTTCCACCGCAGGAGGGACGGCGGATTGACGACGCATTCGAGTCGCGACATGGTGTCGAGGAACTCGCCCACGTGGTGGTGGTAGTTCCAGGGCGAGCGCACCAACCAGCAGTCGTAGTCGCCCTCGGCGCTCTCCCAGGGCACGAAGTCGACGCTCGCGCCCCGGGCACGCAGCGCGGCCGCCGCGAGCTGGTCATCGGCGGTGCCCTGGGGGCGGATCCGGTCGGTAAGAAAGGCGAACTTCACGCTTTCTTCCCAATGAGACGCGTGGCTCCGCTCGGACCCTCGGACACTGGCTTGTTGAGCACGATCTCGCGTCCCCGGGCGCGCCCCTCGTCGAAGTGACTGTCGCCCGCGCGCACGGTGTAGCGCACCGTGCGTAGCGATCCGTGGCGACGGCCGAGGTACTGCATCACCCCGGGGTCGCCCTTCCAGACCAGCCCTGTCTCCGCCGACTTCCGGGCGCTCTCGTCGAGGCGGTCCATGAATCCCCGCATGAGGCCGGCGTAAAACCGCGCTTTCTGGGTGGCATTACCGCCGCCCGACTCGCGCCAGAGTCGCGCGGCGGTGTCGAGTAGCCAGTCGTGCACCCAGGCCGCCATGTCGACGTTGCCGGGCGTGCCGCACACCTCCAGCACCGGCAGCGGCTTGTCGTGTTTCACCGAGTAGTTGTAGACCCAGATCACCTCGACGAAGAAGTGCTTCGCGAGAATAGTGGCCAGCTGTCGCCAGTACTGGGGCACCCGGGCGACGGGCTGGCCGAGCTGGCGGAAGCTGTAGTTCGACGGCGGCGTGGCGAGGTTGTGCACCAGCATCAGGCGCCGTGCTTCAGCGGCGGCGGCCTCGGCCTCGTTGCGGTTGTCGCTGCCGGCGAGGGCGAGGAGCTTCTCGATGCGCCGATTGAGCCGGTTGTCGGCGTCGGAGGCCTCGGGCATGCCCTTGGCGGCATCGTCGATGGCGAAGCGGGCGCACACGTTGCGGAATGCGGGGCCGTGAGCCGCCTCGTCGATAGCCTTGAGGACCTCGTGCGCGTACTGGTGGGCCATCTCGTGACGCAGCACCTCGACCGTGATGCCCCATCGCTCGCGGTACACCAGATGTCGCGACAGTGAAATTGTGCGCGTACCCAGGTTCCAGGTGCCGAGCTTCTTCTCGGAGTCGGTGAACTCGAAGGCAGGTGGCTTCAGCGCGCCGTGCATCTGCAGGTTGTTCACCCGGTGCCACTCGGCGGCCACGGCGCGGAGGTAGCGACCCTCGAGGTGCAGCGGGAAGGCCGGGGCCGGCATCAGCCCACCTCGACCTGTCGCAGGCTCCGGATGGTGTTGGGTTGGCCGGTGACAGCGGTGGCGTGCGCCACGACGCGCTCGATCTGCTCGTGGCTGAGCGGGCGGTCGAGGGCGAGCAGGTCGTAGGCCACGCCGAACTCCTCGAAGTCCTGGTGAACCGTGCTCAGGTTGCTCGCCCCGGCCTCGTAGATCGCGTCCTGGAGGGCCTTCCGGGAGCCGCGGACGGTGCTGTGGCAGGCGGCGAGCAGGGTGCTGCCCGGGTCGACGTCGCCGAGCCCGAGCGCCAGCCGGGGACGGTACACGCAGTCGCGAATCGCCCCCCCGCGCGAGAACTGGCGCACCGTCTGCGCCACCCGCCGGGCGATGCGGGGCTGGGCGTCGAGGGTGGCCGCGCCGAGATGAGGGGTGGTGGCCACCCGCGGCTCGGCCGCGTAGGGGTTGGTCCACGGGGCCGAACCGCGCGGCTCCTCGGGGTACACGTCGACCGCGGCGCGGCGTACCTCGCCTTGTTTGATCGCGTCGAGGAGATCACCCGGCTCGTAGAGGAAACCACGGGCGAGGTTGAGGAAGAGCCGAGGGGAGGGGGCGGGACGGTCGGCGGCGAGCATCGCGAGGTGTTCGCGCTTGATGAGCCCCCAGTTGGTGCGGCCGCGGGCGTCTTCCGCGCTCACGTGCACGGTCACCGCGTCGCTCCTGCGGAAGAGGTTCTCCATGCTGCCGGCGTCTTCCCATCCCATCTCGAGGCCCACCTCGCGGGCCACCTCGCGGGTGTCGAAGAAGCACACGCGCATGCCGATCGCCTCGCCGGCTCGGGCCGTCTGACGGCCGATGTTGCCGAGCCCGAGCACGCCGAGCACTCGACCTTGCACCTCGAAACGTTCTGCCTGTGACTTGTCAAATCCACCGGCGCGGGTGTGGTCGTAGGTCTCGTACAGCCGTCGCGAGAGGGCCACGAGGTGGCCGATGGCGAGCTCGACCACGGACCGACCATTGCTCACGGGGTCGTTGAAGACGAGCACCCCGTGGTCGGCGCAGGCGCGCTTGTCGACGCTGTCGTCGCCGATGCAACAGAGCTGCACAGCCAGGAGCCGCGGCGCCGCTTCCAGCACCTCGCGGGTGACCGGCACGCGGCTACGCTTGAACAAGACGTCGTGCTGGCCGTCGCGGAGCCACTTCGCGAGCGTGGCCTCGTCGGGCACCTCGCCGCGGCGGTCGACCTCGATGCCCTCCAGGAGGAGGAGCTCGTCGAGCACCGGGTCGGGTGACTCGACAACGAGGGCCTTCTTCAACCGTCCAGAGAAAACGCGGGTCATGGCGGGACGGCGGCTAACCGTTCCGGCCCCGTCAAACCGCTCGCTCGACCCCCGTGAGCTCGAAGCAATCGGGCACCGCAGCGCGCGCGGCCGCGATCGCCCCCGGCAGATCGCTGGCCTGGACCTCCACCGCGTCGGAGAAGCCTAGGAACCAAGCGCGGAACGTGGTGGTGACGGCGGTAGACCTGGGGCGAGGGCCAGCGACGATCTGTGCCGGGGCGAAAAGGGCGACCTGCACGGTGGCGCCACGGCGTTGCGGCGGGCGAGCCTCTTGGTGGGACACGACAGCGGGCGGGCTGACGCGACGTGTTGCCGCTTCGCGTGCCGCCTCCTCTCGGGCCGCGAGTTCGCGTACGTTCGCCTCGTGCTCGGCCGCGAGCGTGGCCTGCCGAGCCTGCTCCCGCTCGGCTTCCCGGCGGGCGTTGCGCTCGGCCTCGTCGGCCAACTGTCGCGCGGCGCCGGGGTCGACCGCGCGCCAAGCGGGCGTGTCGGACCCGCGGCGGCGTGACACCACTTCGCGGACTGGCTCGGGATCGGGCTCCATGATCCGGGCCTCGCCCGCCCGCACTAGGCGCGCGCGTGTGCTGTCGCGCTCACGACGCGGGGCGTTCAGGAGCTCGTCGAGCTCTTTCTGTCGACGTTCCCGCTCTTCCACGTACGCGCGCACCGCCGCCGGCGCGGAGGTGGGACGGAAGCCCGGGCGAGCGTTGCCCGGGGCCGCGGGCGTGGCACCGGGGCCGAGCGGGCGGGCCTCCCGGGTGAAATCATCGGCCTCCCTGCCGATCACCGTGGCGTTGCCGTCGGGAGTGGTGCGCACCACCACCACCGCGGAAGGTCCGCGAAAGCTGCGCGTGGACACCTCCGGCACCGGGGCTTCCGAGCGGGACCCGGGACGGCGCACCACGGTGCGGGGGCCGTCGGCGCCCGGTGAGCCCATCGCGGGCGCCGCCTCGCGGGCCGGGGAGGCGGGCAGGCCGGGGGCCGACATCGAGGGCGGGCGACGGATCAACGAGACCGGTCGGGCCTCGGGGACGCTGCCGCGGTCCACCGCGGGGCCGGCGGCTCGATGCACCACGGTGAGCTCGGCCTCCAAGTCGATCTTCTCGCGACGTCGGCGCACGGGGCCTCGGATCCAGGCCTCGTCGTCGCGAGTGAGCGTGACGCGGCGCTGGGGCTTGAACGGGCCGATGCCGAGCCGGTTCCGTTCGCCCTTCACCGCCTGCGGCGTGACGTGGGCTTCCCGCGCGATCACCGAGTCGGGCTCCTTGCCGAGTCGCGACACGAAAGGGGCGAGCTCGATGAGCCCGCCCGCCTCCACCTCGTGCCCGTGGGCGCGCATGCCCTGCCGTGCGAGCGCTCGCCGAATACGACGGCAGTTCGTGTCAAACTGGCGGGCAAGGGCATGAATCGAGGTGCCTTGGCGAAGCGCGGCGAGCAGGTCGCCCCACCAGGGTTCGGACTCTGCACCCGCGACAACGCGCCCCTGACCGCTCGGTGCCATCCTGGCTTCCGACATCGGTGACTCCTAAGATAGGTCTGGTCGCGAGTCTAACGCGATTCCAGGCGGGTGTAAGGGCCCGCTCGCGGCGCGATAGGATCGCGACCACTTTTCTTTTCCACCTGCGCGGGCTCGCGGGTCGAAGGAGCGACGGATGCCCATCTCCGACGCCGACCTGAGCGAACTCTACATGCGCTACGCCCCCATCCTCCACGCCCGTGCCCGCAGCATCCTCGGCGATGAGGCCGAGGCTGCCGACGCCGTGCACGAGACCTTCGCGCGAGTGATCCGCGCGGGCGACGGCTTCCGCGGCGAGTCGTCGCCGCTCACGTGGATGTACCAGGTGAACACCAACTGGTGCCTCAACCGCATCCGCGACCGGAAGGGCCACCATCGCAAGCACGAGGATCACCGCGACGAGATCGCCGGTTCGGGCATCACCGAGGCCGACCTGGCCGACGGGATCGACGACGCCGTGGTGCGCGAGCTGCTCGACGGCGCAGACGACGAGACGCGGCGCATCGTGATTCACCTCTTCTTCGATGACATGACCCGCGAGGAAGCTGCGAAGATGGTTGGGATCTCCGTGCCCACCCTGCGGAAACGGCTGGACCATTTCTTCCGGCGCGCGCGGATCTCGCTCGGGTTGCCCGTGGTGGCCCTGCTCGCATGGTGGTGGGTCGCGGGAGGTGCACCGTGAAGCCAAGGATCAACGATGGAAGTCGTCCCTCGCGCCTCGCGATCGGGCGTCACCGGGTGGGCGAGGCCGAGCTCCCGCCCGAGCAGGCGGAGTCGCCCGCTGTGGCAGCTTGGAACACCGAGATCGACGCCGCTCCTCCCCCGCCGCTCGACATCGCCGCGCTCCGTCGCCGGGCCGAGGCGGGCCACAGGGACGAGGGCGAGGCCCCCGACAACCTCGTCCCGCTCTTCCGCCGCATCGTCACCTACGTGGGCGCCGCGGTGGCGATGGCCGCCGCCACCGTGCTCGCGGTGCGCGTGCCCACCGACGAGGCCCAGAACCGCACCAAGGGCGAGGTCGACCTCGGCTTCTACGTGTTTCGCGACGGCGAGGCCTTCCCGGGCGACCCGAGCGACGCGGTGCGCGCCGGCGACCAGGTGCAGTTCACCTACCACCCGGCCGGCTTCAACCAGCTGGTGATCGTCGGCATCGATGGCAACGGCACTGCACAGGTGTACTTCCCCGACGAGGACGAGGCGCCGCTCACGGTCACGCCCGGCGAGCGCCACGTGCTGGAAGGCTCGATCCTGCTCGACGACGCGCCGGGACCAGAGATCTTCGTCGGCTTCTTCGACGGCAGCGAGCCGGAAGAGGCCGCGCGGGAGCTGCGCCTCGCCTGGAACGCCGGGGGACAGAAGGCGATCGAGGCCCTCGACGCCGACCGTTCCGACGTGGCGATCCTGGTCCTGGACAAGGAATGATCCTCGCCCTCGCGATGGCCGCGAGCGTGGCACGCGCCGACGTGCAGCGCTTCGCCATCGTGGTGGGCAACAACGAGGGCGCGACCGGCGACCGCCCGCTCTACTTCGCCGAGGTGGACGCCAGGAAGATGCAGGGCGTGCTCACCGAGCTCGGCGGGGTGTCGTTGCTCAACACGCGCGTTCTGCTGGGCAAGGGTCGTGCCGACGTGCTGAAAGCGATGAGCGAGATCCGAGCCCCGATTGCCAGCGCCAGGGCCAACGGCACCGAGACCGTGCTGTATTTCTTCTACAGCGGCCACGCCGACGACCAGCAGCTCCACCTCGGTCGCAGCGGCGGCCTCACCTGGGACGAGCTCGAAACCCTCCTCGAGAAGAGCGGCGCCGACGTGCGGGTGGCCTTTGTCGACGCCTGCCAGTCCGGCTCGATCACCCGTCGTAAGGGCGGTACCCCGGCGCCGAGTTTCGTGTTCGACCTCAAGGAGCGGCTCGACAGCCAGGGGAGCGTCATCATCACTTCGTCGACCGGCGACGAGGCCTCGCAGGAGTCCAACGAGATCGGCGGCAGCTACTTCACCCACTTCCTCGCCAGTGGCCTCGCCGGCAGCGCCGATGACGACGGCAACGGCCGCGTGACACTCAGCGAGACCTACCAGTACGTGTACCACGAGACGATCCTGCGCACCTCCTCGACCCGCGCCGGTACGCAGCACCCGAGCTTCGAGTGGGACCTGTCCGGTTCTGGCGACGTGGTGATCACCGAGCTCGGTCGCCAGGGGACGGGTACGCTCCTGCTCCCTGCGTCTAACCCTGGTAGCTTCGCCGTCTTCGACGTGGATCGTCACATGTTCGTGGCCGAGGTGACCGTGGAGTCGAGCGACCGGAAGGTGGCGCTCCGTCCCGGGAAATACCTCGTCCAGGAACGACTGCCGACGCACCTCGCGGTGGCGGAGCTATCCCTCGCGGCGGGTGCGCTCGCCCGGGTGGACGCGTGGCAATTCAAGGACGGCGAGTACGAGGACGACGTGGCCAAGGGCAGCATCGACGCCACCATCCGGCGGGCAAAGATGCCGAAGTTGGCGCTCCACCTCGTCACCGGAGCTCGCGGCTTCTCCGACCCGGAGATCCAGGCGGAGTATTTCCCCAACACGCCCGCCGGCGGACTCGAGGCGCGCTTCGACTGGCACGACGGCAAGTATCTGTCGGTCGACTTCCTCGGTGGCAGCGGGGTGACCGAGATCCAGATCCCCGAGCTCGACTACCCGGTGAGCGTGGGCCTCGACTCGGCCACCGTGGGCGCCGGGGCCGGCTGGGCCACGCGCCCGTGGATCGTGCAGGCCGGGGGCGGGCTGCACCTCGAGGGGATCTGGATGCGCCGGCGCTTTCCCGACGGTGGCGTGCCCGAGCAGTCGCTGTTCACCGTGTCGCCCGGCGCCCAGGGCTGGGTGGGGCTCCACCCTGGCAACTTCGAGATCGAGCTGTCCCTCCGCATTCACTACCTGCCCTTCGTCGTCGATGGCCGCGACGACTCGATGGGCTTCTCCGAGCTACTGCTCGGCCTCGGCTACCGGTTCTAACGATGCTCCTCTACCTTTTCGCCTGCGGTGACATGTCGAACTCGATCTTCGCCGACGACGCGGACTTTCTCTCCGCGTTGCCAAGCGAGGAGCGACAGACGATCCCCTACGAGGACGACCTCACGAACGACGCCGCGCGCGCGGCGGTGGGCGAGCAGGCCGACCTCGTGACGCTCTCGTTGTCGACGAGCCAGGGGGTGAACGCCTTCATCTTCCGCCTGCTCGGGGTGGTGGACTACGTCCGGAGCCTACCGCCCTCGGAGCGGACGCAAGACAGTCGCCGCTGGGGCCCCTTCGAGGTGGACTGCGGGCTCGACGTGAGCGCGCGGATGTCACGCGCTTCGGACGTGTATGACTGGTCGTTCTCCGGTCGACAGTCGGGCGACGAGGAGGTGACCTTCCTCTATGGCACGCATTACGCCGGGAGCACCGTGGCCTCGGGCGACGGGCAGTTCACCTACGACCACGGGCAACTCGGCGAGTGGTGCGACAGCGGCGAGGCCGGGGTGCTCACCGTGGACTACGACAATCGCGAGGGTATCGACCTCGTCGTGGTGGTAGATGACTACACCGGCGGCGCGACGGAAGACCTGTCCTTCACCTACGCGCTGCGCAAGACCGCCGAGGAAGGGGACTTCCAGTACCGCTACATCGGCGACATCGAGGACGACGGCAGCACCGACGACGCCACCGTGGAGGTGCGCACGCGCTGGGTACCGGGGACCGGCGGACGCTCAGATGCCTTCGTGACCGGCGGTGGCTTCGCTGAACGCGAGTGGCGCTGGAGCCAGTGCTGGGACGCCCTCGGACGCCTGACCTGGGAGGGGGAGAGCCTGGGGCTGTTCGAGGAGTCGGGCGACGCGAGCGCGTGTGTGTATGGGGACGTGGTTGAGGTGGATAGGATCTAGGCGAGAGGCTGGAGGGGGTAGGCTGGAGAGGGACCGCGGCCGCGCGAGGGCAGCGAGAGGGGGGTGGACGACCGGCGGGGATGCGGCCTACGGGCGGCGGCGGCGCGCGAGGGACGAGAGCGGGAGGAGGAGGAAAGCGAAGCTGCCGAGGCAGCCGCGGGTGTCGGAGTGGTCGGGGGGTGGCGCCTTCGCAGCGGTGACCTCGGCGCTGAGGATGGCGATGCCGTCACAGTTCTCGTCCACGGTGTTGTCGTAGGTCTCGACGGCGCCTGGGTTGATGCTCGCGTGGGTGTCGTCGCAGTCGCCCGGGACTTCACTGTAGGGTTCTTCTCCGGGGCATAGCGTGGCCCCGGGCTCCTCGCCGTAGCCGTCGTAGTCGCCGTCCCGGTACATCGTGACGCCACCGACGGGGTCGTCGCGTTCGTCGCCGTTGCAGTTGTTGTCGATGCCATCACACACTTCGATGGCGTCCGGGTTGATCAGGGGATCCGTGTCGTCGCAGTCGCCGTCCCGGTCCGCCGTCCCCGGTTCGTCCGGACACGCATCGACCCCCTCGTCGCCCCAACCGTCGTTGTCGCCATCGACGAAGCGGTCCTCGCGTCGGCCTACGCTCGCGTCCGCGTCGTCGCAGTCGTATTGTTCGAGCACGCCATCGCCATCGACGTCGTGGTCAAGGTAGCCGTTGCAGTCGTCGTCGACGTCGTCGATGCCGTCTTCCTCGGCGCAGGGGTAGATGAGCGGGTTGGCGTCGTCGCAATCGCCGAGGTCGACGGGCCAGCCGTCGGCGTCGGCATCGGGGTACGGCGTCGTCAGCGCGCTGTCCATGTACCAGGTCGAGCCGGACGGGGTGGTGACACGCGTGCCAGTTTCGTCCAAGCCGGGAAAGCCACAGGCCAGTTCTTGGCTGTACGAGTCCTCGTACACCCACCAGTACGTTTCGCTGGTGATCGTCGTCGTCTCGTGGTCCGAGCTGGGTGAGTTGTAGGTCTCGCGGGTGAGGGTCACGTTGCAGTCAGCCAGGGGGAGGATCGCCTCGTAGTACTCGTCCCTCCAATCGTCGCCCACCAACGCGTACTCGTACTCGTAGCTCACCGCCCGGACGGGCTCCAACGTGCCGTCCTGCCAGCGCACCCAACCGCCGCTCTCGGTCGTCCCGCCCGCTTCGCGTACCCAGCCGTCCATCGCGGCGGGCTCGGCCGTGTCGCCGCTGTCGCGCTCAAGGGTGACGGCGTGGGTGGTGCCTCCGTCTGAGAAGTCGTAGCAGTCCATGCCATCCCAGACGTAGCTGTATGACACGTCGGACCAGGTGAAACCTGCGATCACGGGTTCGTCGCAGTCGGCGGTGGCCTGCTCGCTAGTCGCCACGCTCGCCGCGTCGGCGGGGAAGGTCGCGACGCACCCGAGGGCGTAGGCCTCCTCGAGCACCGCGAGGACGGCGTCGGCGTTGTCGCCGTAGCCCCCGGATTCGACGCCCTGGGCCCAGGCGAGCACCTGCGCAGGATCGCCCCCGAGGTCGGGGCAAGCCTCGTTGGCGCGCACGGACACGTCGTCGCTGCCGTCGCAGTCGCTGTCGATGCCGTCGCCGTCGGTCTCGACGGTGACCGGGTTGCGCGTCGCGTCGGCGTCGTCGCAGTCCGCCCAGTCGCCCGGTGCCTGGGGTGGGATGTTGTCGCCGTCAGACTCCTGGACGTGAACCCACGCGCCGCCGTCGGCGGCCAGCGTGATCGCCAACTGGCCGGAGCCGTAGATGTCGCCGAGCGTCGCCCCAGTCAGGGGCGCGGACAGGTCGAAGTCGACCCACCCGCCGAAACCGAGCGGGTCGCCGGCGACGAGCAACGCGTTGTCGCGTGGGTCGGCGCAGAGGTCGGTGTAGGCGTACGCTGCGAAGAAGTCATCGTCGCCGTCGTTATCGATGTCGCCGGCCGGTGCGAGCGCAAGTGTATCGAGCGAGTCGTCGATCACGCCGTCGGTGACCGTGCCCAGGGCACCCGCGCTCGACGCGAAGAGCTGCACCGCCGATTCCGACACGTAGCCCCTCGAGCCCACGAGGAGGTCGCCGTAGCCATCACCGGTGAAGTCGCCGCCGAGGAGTGCGAGGCCGAGGTGATCCTCGTCGCGACCGCCGAACGTATCCCAGTCGGCGGCCGAGGCGTCGTGCTCGGTGTAGAGGTAGGCCCAGCCCAGCTCGCGGCGCGCCACGCCGCCGCTCGGGGCCCCCACCGCCGCCTCGTCGTCGCCGTCGCCGTCGATGTCGGGGACCACGGCCACCGCCGCGCCGAACTGGTCGTCGTCGTAGGTGCCGGTCCAGGTGGTGGTGGCGGTGGTCGCGCCGTCGAGGAAGACCAGCGCCGCGCCCCCGTCGGTGCCGGAGCCGTCGGTGTAGGGCGCGCCGGCCAGGATGTCGGCCACGCCGCTGCCATCGAGGTCGCCCACGGCGAGGCTGGTGCCGAGCGCGTCGCCCGCCGCCGCGCCGTCGGCTCGCGCCGG
>SXGU01071369.1_pt1 | contig 36343 bp, 42 predicted proteins | sample 3174531 | NCBI WGS metagenome assembly SXGU01 (sample SAMN11356863, study PRJNA531348) | freshwater metagenome | isolation source: freshwater sample F1-140 | place: China: Fuxian Lake, Yuxi | collected 2017-12-25 | reverse complement strand
CAACAACAAAATCCGCGTCCTTCAGCGTCGCGCCTACGGCCTGCGCGACGAAGAATATCTCAAACTGAAAATCCTGACCGCAAGCTTGCCTGAGCTATGAAAAACGCTCAAATCTACCCACTAAAAAACGCGAAGAGCCTTATCTTCTGGCAGGCCTGCGCGTCATCAAGGCCTCTGATGTCGCGCCAGCCGGCGGCGAGGGCCCGGAATTCCCCGGTGAATTTGTCCTCGGTCCTGGTGTCGGAGTAGAAAAAACTGGCGCAGCCCAGCCCGCGCAGCGCGTGGCAGACCGGCAGGATCGTCCGCGCGATCGAGTGCGCCCTGAAATCGGCCGACAGCCAGCCGATCCGCATGGTCCCGTCAGAAGCGGCGCGCGCCGGCAGGGTCTCCGCCGCCCGCCCGCTCACCGTCGAAGCGACGATCTCCTCCGTGATCTTGCGTATCTCTGGCAGTTTGAGATTGGCGGCATAGGGAAGCTGGAAGAGCAGGATGCGGGCGATCACGGGATCCGGCAGCGGGATCGTCAATCCGCGGCGCAGCAGCGGGACAGCCTCGTCGCTGCATCCCAGCTCCAGCAGGACGAGCGCCAGGTTGGCGATCGCGGCGCCATGGTCCGGCTTGGCCGAGAGAATGGCGCGATAGGCCTGCGCGGCCTCGTCAAAGCGTCCGGCGGCCCGGAGATCGGCGCCAAGGGTGAAGACCTGATCGAGGCTCAGGCGCACGATCGTCAGCCCGGCTTCCTGGCCCGCATGTTGAGGCTGACCGGGAAATTGAGCGTGACGAGCGTGCTCGTATCCTGGAACAGGCCGAAGCCCTCGACCCTCTCGATCGCCACGAATCCCGCCGTCGCGAGAAAGGACGTCAGGAATTCCTGGGTCAGCCCGACCTTGTGATAATCGTGCGGATCCATCTGGCCGCCGAACATCACGCGCATCACCATGAAGCGCTGCTGGATATTCAGGTCCGGATTGAAGATCTGCGCGCACAGGGTTCTGAGGTCGGGCACGCTGACCTTGATCTCGCCGCCCGGGCGCAGCACGCGAAAGAACTCGAGCGTCGCGCGCGGCAGCTCATCCCGGTAGCCGAGATGCTCGAGCACGTGCGAAGCGTTGATCTCGTCGACCGTCGAGTCTGCGATCGCGGACAGGTCGGTGCAGGATCCGACCATATCGACATGCGGACCGGGCTGGATGTTCAGAACGATCCAGCCCTCTTCCCTCGTCTCGCCGCCGATATGGAGTTTCACGGGCGGCAGTTAAGCATACAACCCGAAGGCCGGCGATTCGAACTTGCGGCGCGGAACCGTCCGGGAAAGCTGTTCCCGCTCCATCGTCGCGACGCCTTTGACAAGCCGGCGCTCGCCGGTTCAATACTTGCCGCGTCGGCATGCGTCGGCGTCGCCGGCAGAAATGCCGGCCATCTGAGTTGAATGAGTGGCTGCGATGGCAAGCACGTTGTTGCACGCGTTCTACGATCTCGGAACGAGCCCCGTGACCTTCGACTCCGCCGTGTTCATGCTGGCGGCCAACGGCTATTCCATCGATGAGGGGAAGCGGGGCTTTGCGGTCCATGTCGTGCCCGCCGACACGGAGGACGGGTTCCGGCAGGTCTCTTCAAAGGACATGTTTCTGCCCGTGCAGCGCAAGCTTCTCCGGCTTCAGCGCATCATCCTGCCCATCGGCTCGCTCTTCCCCCGCTGCGCCGTGACCCGGCTGCTCAAGTCGCGGGCCTCTCTCGCCAAGGTTCGGGCCGGTCTCGAGAAGAACGAGTTCTTTCCCCCGTGGCTCGACGAGGGCCAGGGGGCTTATGACTCGTCGATCCTGCCCTGGGCTCACAAGGCCGGATGGCCCGTCCAGCCCATCGTGCCGCCGGAGCCCGCCATGACATGGGCCCACGGAAAAAAACGCGGTCGCAGGCTCGCCGTGATCACCCTGCGGCAATCCGACTTTCAGCCCCTGCGCAACAGCAATCTGCCGGAGTGGGAGAAGGTCCGCGAGTTCCTGGAGAGCAGGGGCTACAGAGTGGTGACCGTGCCCGACACCGACGCCTTGCTGACCGGTAACCACGGTCCCTGGAGCGGAGAGATATCGGAAGGCGCCTCCCTCGACCTGGTGAAGCGGGCGGCGCTCTACGAGGTTGCCGATCTCAACCTGATGGTGAGCGGAGGATCTGCGATCCTGGCGATGCTCAATCCGCGGGTTCGTTTCGTGGTCTGCAGCATGGTCCACTTGGAGTATGAAACGACACGGCAGGAGCACCTCGACCGGGTGGGCTTCTTCTTCGGCCGCGACCCCCCGTGGTTCCAGCCGCACCAGCACATCCTGTGGACGCCGGATACATTCGAGACTCTTCGGCCCGAGATCGGGAAACTGATGCCGTGATCGGTGGAGTGGAAGGCGACTGCCGACATGCCCCGGCGCGCGCGGAAGATTCGGCGGCCCGGATCTACGATTTCAGGGACGCGTTCAGGAGGTACTTGGTTTGCGTCGGCCAGGCCGGCTCGCACTCTTCCGTCTTCTGCACGATGACGAGCAGCGATGTTTCCGAGGGCAGGATGGTCCGCGCCACGGGGTCGAGGACGGCCCGCTGTCTCTCCCGAGGGGGGCCGGCCAGCCCGTAGAGCTTGATGATCCTGGCGCCGTTCTGCTCGTAGAAATCCTTATAGGCCGTGGGGTTCAGGTTGTAGAAGCCGTGATTGACCATGGTGCAGGGGTTCACGTGCATCACATAGCCGCCAACCTTCGTCAGGCGGAGCACGTTCGAGAACGCCAGTCCGATATTGAAACAATGCTCCAGCGTCCCCGGGTCAAGAACGATGTCGTATCGACTTGTGACCTCCACTCTCTGGTTCAGGTCCAGGATGGCCTCGACCCCGCGGCTTGCCCGGATATCGAGGTAGGTCGGCGAGATTCCCAGCCGGCCGAACACGGACGTCGTCTCGTAGATTTTGCCCTGCCATTTGTGCCAGCGCGCCACCGCTTCCTGGTCATCAGCCAGCCGGACGGTGTCGGGTGAAATACCGGCGAACGACAGGGCCTCCTGGCTCACCAGAAGGTCGGGATAACCGAGGGAGAGAAGGCTGACATCCCGCCGGAATTCGCGGACGATCGGCACGAGCTCCGCAAAAGTCGCCTCTTCGATGGCCATGCGGCCATCATAGATAGGTCGCTGGCCACGGACTATGTCCTTATAATGCCAGCCTCAAATAGGGTATAAGGCCCCCATGGCGATGACTCCATCCTCATCCGGCGCGCCCGCCACGATCAGCGCCGGCTACCGGGCGGCGCAGGCGAAGCTTCATGCCGATCACGCGGAATACGGCATGGCCTCCGTGTATTTCGCGCCGCTGGTGGCCCAGGTCGTGCGGGCCAACAAGGTGCGGCAGGTCCTGGATTACGCCGCCGGAAAAGGCCGCCTGGCCGAGGCGCTGCAGGCGCAGCTCAAGGAGACGGTGAGCGTGGTGCCCTACGACCCGGCGATCGAGGCGTGGTCGGCGACGCCGCAACCCACCGACATGGTGGCCTGTATCGACGTGCTGGAGCATATCGAGCCCGAGCACCTGGAGGCGGTGCTCGACGACCTGAAACGCGTCACGCAGCGCATCGGCGTCTTGACCATCAGCACCGGACCGGCCAAGCGCGTCCTGCCCGACGGCCGCAACGCGCATCTCATCCAGCAGCCGGCCGCCTGGTGGCTGCCGCGCCTGATGGCGCGATTCGAGCTTATTGCCTTCAACCGGATGGAGAACGGGTTCTGGGTGATCGTGGAGCCGGGCGCGGCTCCGGCGGCTAAACCATAGCCGCCACACGACCAGAATCAGACTGCATCATGGGCTGTGTCTTTTGAACGGCTGGCATATCGGCATGCTTTGCAATGACCCCGCCCTGTTTTCGTTCGTCATGTCGACCAAGGACCGGCCGGTCTTCATCCGGCGGAGCGTCGACTTCCTGAGAGGTCAGGGGTTTCGGGGCGGCCTGCTCGTCGTCGACGCCTCCGCCGCGGGACCGTACCGCGAGACGGCGGACTACCTGGCCGGCATCGGCGAGATGCGCATTCAGCATTTTGCCCCGAAGATCACCGGCAACAACTGGGTCGAAACAGCCGAGGGCTGCGGATCGATCAGATCCCGATACATTCTCTGGCACCATGACGACGATTTTTATTTCCTCGATACGGTCGAGCAGTCGATCCAGGCGCTGGAGAGCAACGCCGAGGCAGCCTGTGCCCAGGGCCGCGAAGCCTTTTTGACCGCACGGCGCAGCGGCAACGATATCGGCATACGGCTGAACCTGAGCCCACGCTTCGCCTGTCCCGGCACTCGCCCTCTCGATCGGCTGCGGGAGTTGCTCCGGGCCTACAGCCATCTGTTTTTTGCCGTCATGCGGCGTGAAACATTTATCGATGCGTGTCGCCAGACGACCCGCTATCTGGAGCAGGGCTGGTTCGATCAGTATGCCTTCAGCGCGATAGTCGCGGGATTGGGGCAGGTTCTTCTATCGGACAGCCTGATCGGCATCCGCCAACGGCATGCCACCAACCACTCAAATCTGCTGACGGACTACAACAAGTGGCCGTTGATCGCCGCGAACCCCCAGTTCTCCGAGCTCTTTGCGGCGTTCAAATCCTGCCTCGTCGATGCTCTGGCGCAGCGCGGGCACGACGATTCCCGCGAAGCGGAGCGTGCGATCGATGAAGGCCTCGTCGCGCTGATCGCGCGCCAGTACGATGCCGGCCAGCCACCCGACGCCGTGGATCGCGGCCTCGTCGAGAAATGCTATAAGGCGGGCACGCCGGAGCATGCGCGGATCGCGTCGATCGTGCAGGCTCTCGGGCGCTATCCCGAGACGGTCTGAGCCATGTTCACCGCCGCCAAGTTCCACGCCATGTACCGGATCGCCAACGCCGTGGTCCGGCCGTTTCCCTGCCCGCATATCTGCGTCGACGAGGTGTTTCCGCCCGAGTTCTATGCCGAGATCCGGCGCCACCTTCTGCCTGATGAGGCCTATCGCCCTCTCGTCGATACGGGCCGGGTCAGCAGGGCCTACAGCGCGGCGCGGCTTTCGTTGTTTCCGGAGGACCTCGAGGCCGCCCCGATCGGCAACGACGCCCGGGTTTTCTGGCGCCGGATGTTCGAGGTCTTCAGCGACCGGGAGTTCGGAGAGCTCTGGCTGCAGCTCTTCGGCCCGGCGATCCGCGGCCATCTTGCCGAGGCCGGCGGGCAGGCGGAGCGGCGCGCCATGGGATCCGAGATCTTCCTGATGCGCGATCTCGAATCCTATTCCCTGGGGCCGCATACGGACTCCCCGGCGAAGGTGGTCTCCGTCCTCTTCTACCTGCCGCCTGATAACACCGCGCCGAAGCTGGGTACGTCCTACTACCTTCCCAAGGATCGGGGCTTCGCCTGCCCGGGCGGGCCGCATCACCCCTTCGACGGGTTCGACCGGGTGGCGACCATGGTCTACCGGCCCAATTCTCTGGTGGCGTTTCCAAAGACGCGGCGCAGTTTTCACGGCGTCGAACCGGTCATCGGCGCGGACGCCCGGCGGGACCTCATGCTCTATGACCTGAAGCTGCGCGATCTTTAGTTGGAGTGCAGGTGCCCCGGTGATTATCCGCATTCAGCTGGCCGCAGCTTGATTCCGTCCGCTGTCAGAGCCGGTAGCTGGATCGCCGGACGCTACCGCTGCAAGCCGACAGAATTGGCTTCTATGAGGCAGCGGTTGATATAGCGAGACAATGAATCATCCTGCAGGCGCCCCGCAACTCGAGAGCGAGCGATTGGCTCTATCTCATCGAGGGGCACTATCGAGTTTCGATAGAGGCCATATCGTGCCCAAGCCATCAAGCGTCGCCCCTTTGTTGCCGGCACACCTTTGTGTAGCGCGTTCGTATCGGCGATGAACGCCGTTCCAGCCGGCCCCACTATCGTGTCGACAAGGTCTCCGAACAGACCATTGTAGAGGGTGTCATGCCCGTGATCTGCCTCAGTGCGGTAGAGGTATCCTAGAGTCTGATTCAGCTCCGATGAATCAGACTCTAGATCGATGTTGGCACCCTTGGTCCGAAGACGGTCTGCGGCTTTTGCTAGCCGGTCCCTGAGGAAGTCTACGCGATGGGTGCGCCGTATGAACAGGTGCGGTGAGTTCTCCGGTCCTACATCTGTCAGGTAGATGAACAGGGTGCAGAACTTGAAGTCATCGCGGTCGCGGTGGAACTCTTGTGACGCTGGAGCCCGGCCGAGACCGGGAAACGTCCACCAGCAATTCATCGAGTAGAGCGTCGGAACGCACCCCAGATAGCTCTGCGCGAGCGCAAGGATGTTCGGATGGTTCGCCAGTTCAAGCAGGTGAGGAGCTTCGAGGACGTCGACCAATGGATAACAGCCATAGTGATGGCCCTCGGCGCCGAAACCGAGTTGTCGCGGCACTTTGTCGCTCTTGCTCCAGACATGCGCGTTGAAGCACGGACGCGCTGAGAAGTAGCTCACCACCTCGTTGATCTGGTCGGTCGTGAGAAGCGGGTCGAGACGGGTATAACCTTCTTCGCGCAGTTCCCCGGCAGCTTTCGCTATGGCGGTCGGTGGCGGCCCGGGATCGGGCATGCCCAGCCCTTCGTTAACGATGGTCGCGACGATCTGTGCGACGTGGTGCCGCATCTGCCCGGGCGTTGCGTCCTGCAAGGCGTTTAGGGCCATCCTGTTGACCCAGGCATCGACATCCTGGACCGATTGGCTGAACGGGGTGTGCATTTCGAGAACCTATCACGGGTGCGGGTGCTGGCAGTAATAGCTACTGCCGCGTCTGACGACAGCGACGATTGTAAGCGCCTGGGCAGCGCTCTCTGTTGAAAACTACAGCGTCGCTGGCTGGTAGGAATCAATGTTTATTCCTAGTCGTCAATTGGCTATATAGAAATCTCCGGTTGCAATTTGTCGCGATTGGTTGCAAGTCGAGGAGTGCTGGATGTCGGGCAGCGGTCGACGGCCCGATGGCTGGCGAGTCTCGTAGTTCATCTGGGTCTCAATCAAAGTGGATCAGACGCCCGTTGGTACTTGCAGACGACTGTATGGCGAAGATCGGAGAAATTTCTGCAGCCAACGACTACTTGCCGGTGCTTCGCCGTTTGGTGGATGTCGGCTTGATCCAGCTCGACATTGATATTGGACATCTGAATCAAGAGGACAGCCCGGTGACGATGTCTGCGGCGCAGACACGCTGGGTTTTCGCTCTTATCCTTGGGACACCTGCTGCTGGTTGGTTTTTCGGCGGTTGGGCCGCGGTGGGGCTAGGGGGCCTCCTCGCTGCCACATATTGGTTCTATCAGCGTCCGCGAATATCCCAAGGCATTCGCCGCCGCGTCGCGGAAGAGGTTCTAACTGACTATCACCGCTGGAGTAATTTGTGGCGCTACGGCGGCCTGATACTCCACTATGACGGGACAGTCCCAGAGTTGAAGACAACGTGCATTTCCCCCGCTGATAGCTGGATTGGCTTCGTGACGGAAATCATGAACGCCGATTCTCGTGTCGCTTTGGCTTTGCAGCGTCATGGACTGGATTGAGGGCTTCGATCCTCTTGAGGTTTTCCGGGCCGGGGAGGTCCTGTTTCACGCCGGCAAACCGAATGAAGCGCGAGCTCAGTTTCGACGGTTTCTATCGTTTTACCGTCGCTGTCCTTATCCGAATGCGGGAGCACCGTTGCCCGATGAGACGGGCCTCATGCCGGTCACATTCGGGCTTCCCCTCGACAGCGTAGTGGCGCCTGTATTGGTCATCTCGCGTCTTCAGAAGCGAGACGGCGACAAATGCGGCGGCGCCACACGCCTCCTCCAGACTCTAACTCAAAATGGATCGCACGCTCCGCCGGACACGGCCGACAATGCAGATCATCTGTGGGCGGCATTGGCCTTGGATACGTCCGCGCTGACGGGTTCGTTGCCCGAGCTGCGGCTTCCGAAACGCACGGCAACGATCGCCATCGTTATGGATCGGTTGGTCTGCAATTGCCCGGTCGTCGCTAACGACGATGTGTTGCTGGTGCTATTGGCTCGCGCATTGCGCGCGATTGCGCTTCATGATCTGGCTCACGCCGTTGAATCTGGACTCGATGGTAGAGCCTCATATCTCTCAGGTCTGATCTCCCGTGGCGCGCGTTGCGACCCAAGGAGTTTCGGCGGCGCTCGCTTTGCGCTGGAATGGTTGCATCGAGTTGAGCGGCAGGCAGCGGGGAAGGCACTTGAGAGCTTCAATAAGCTAATAACAGATAAATCGTATGATGACGGGGCGAAGGCGTTTCTACTTTGGTCGCAGATGTTCGACGCGACATCGGATTGGGAGGGGCTGGACCCTGTCGAATACGACGAAATCGCTCCGTCACGTCGACATCCATATCTGGTTGTGGAGCGCCTGCAACGACGTGAGCCGGCACGCATGGAGAGCCCGTCTCACGCATTCTTTGTGATGCGCGTATATGCTTTGGCTGGAGATTTTCGGGCAACGCATCTTGCCGAAAAGTTGGCTGACCTGCGGCCGAGATCGCAAGCGCTGGCAGACCATCTCGCAGGAATACTGCTTTCAGTGACCGATTGGCCGGCGGTTTTGCGCTTGGCGGGACGTGCCGAAGCCCTTCGGATTGCAGGCCGACGCCGAGCTGCGGAGCGCGGAACCCTTCTCGTGTTGTTCGAGCAGATGCTGTGGTCGTTTGGCGATACGGCCATGCGGCTTGAGCTCATACATCGTCTTCGCAGAGAAAATTTGATTGATTGGTTCCCTTTGGTCATTGACGCCACCCCAGACAGCAATCCGCGTGGCTTCGCCAATCAGTATCTCATCGATGCTTGGGAAACGTATTTTCCCGTCATTCGTAACAAGGCGCTCTTGCAGCTCGTTCAGAGTGTCGCCGACACAACGCAACAGAACCAGAGTGAATATTTTTTGATGGACGCTGATCGTTGCGTCGACAACAACCAAGCACTTTTTGAGATCTACCACAGGCTTGACCGGCGCCCCTCCGCTGCGACGCTGATTTTGCCAAAGGAGGATCGCGCCTGGGGCGTCGCTGAACTTGAAAGGCGCTTTGGTGTCAAGTCTGAGGAGTGGTTCTGCTGTTTTCACATTCGAGGCACTGGCTTACGTGGGGACCGATCAGACAGCGCAAAGTCTGCCAAGACGGCGGATCCATTGACGTATGTTCGGGCCATGAAGACCGTCGTCGCCAATGGGGGAACCGTTTTCCGGTTGGGTGATTCGACGATGCCAGCGCTTCCTGAAATGAAGGGCGTCATCGACATTGCGCACTCGCCGTTCAAGTCTCCACGTCTTGATGTGTTCTTATGTGCTGTCAGCCGCTTTCTCGTATCGACTTGCTCAGGGCCGAGTGCGGTAGCTGCTGTCTACGGAGTTCCACAAGTACTGACGAACGCAATGCCCCTGGATACGGGCGGTTGGCGCCCGAGTGACCTCTTCATTCACAAGCTTCTGCGGCGGCAAAAGGACGGCACGCTCGTGCCCTTCGCTCGGTTGCTAAAACCGCCCTTTCAAGAATCTCGTCGCCCGCTTGATTTCACGGAGCGTGGATATGAGCTGATCGACAATGCAGAAGATGAGATTGACCGGGCAGCCCATGAAATGCTTGCTTTAACGGCTGGCGATAATCCGTTCTCTGAAAGTGATAAAGCGAGGCAACTTCTCTATCGTAAGACGAGCATCTCGCAGCCTCGGCCTATGGGTCTCGTAGGAACGGCAAGCGCATATTTTCTTGAGAAGTACGCCGCACTTCTGCCTGGCTAGCAACGCTGTCCACGGTGAGGGGCGCTAAGGTTTGGCTCCATCGGGCCAGGCACCGATGTTATCGACCAAGCGGCCGACAACATAGCCATCGACGCCGATCTTGAGGGGACTCCCACAGCGCCTCCGGCAGGTCGAACGCAACCCCTAGCCGAAGGCCGGATATAGGGAGAGAGCACGTAGATGTTGGCGATGATAGACGTGGGTCAGCTTTAGCAGAGCCGGCGGCTTCACAGCCAGCGGCCCTTACCTTTATAGTCGGGCCACATGGAAACCATCGAAATCTTCAAGTCTGTATTCGGGAATGAACCGTTCTTCAGTGGCAGGACGGCGGGTGTCCAAACCCCGCGCCTCGAGGAGAATCTCGTCCTGACCGCTCTGGTATCCAGCGTCGTCAGCAGCGGCCGGCCGGTACGCGTGCTGGAGGTCGGATCGTGGCTCGGGTTCAGCGCGCTGACCCGGGCGCATGCGATCGATGCCCTGTCGCTGGCGGGCGGGAGCGTCACCTGTGTCGATATCTGGGCGCCCTTCCTCAAGAACGCGGAGCTCTCGGATAGCGAGACGGTCTACAGCGCCATGGACGGCCTGGCGCGGAACGGGCTCGCCTTCGATCTGTTCCGCCACAATATCTCCTGCGGTCCGCCACGCGTTCCGATCGGGTTCGAGCGCGGCAACTCGGCGGAGATCCTGAGGACGTTCGAGGCCCGGAGCTTCGATCTCGTCTATATCGACGGCAGTCATTATTACGAGGCAGTGAGGGACGACCTGGCGGCAGCGATAGGGCTGGTGTCGAGCGGCGGCGTCCTCTGCGGCGATGACCTCGAAGTGCAGGTCGGCGAGATTCCGAAGGACAAGGTCGTTGCCAACCTCTCGGGTGATTGTGTCAGGGACGAGCAGTTGGGCTGGTATTTCCCGGGTGTGACCCTGGCGGTGCATGAAGCGCTCGGACCGGTTGAAAAGCACGGCCGCACCTGGTTCATGCGGAAGACCGAGGGCGGGTTCGTCCCCGTGGATCTGTCGAGCCAGCGCATGATGGTGCCGCCGCACTGGCCGCCGGTCTGGCACCACGAAGCCGCAAAATTGCTGCGGCCTACCGTCGCAGCGGGCTGACGGCCGGCCCCCGGCAGCCCATTGAACGGCAGCCGCCGCGGCTCACAGCCTGCCGTGGCACTGCTTGTAGCGGGAACCTGACAGGCAGGGGCAGGGATCGTTGCGCCGGACATTCCACGCGAGAGCCCCGTCCTGCATGCCGGACTTCCTGTTCAACAGCCCGGACCCGGACAGGTCCTTGCCGTCCGACCTGAGGAACTGATCCAGAAGCGCAAACTGAAGATCCCTGACCGGCTTGTGATGGCTGAGCCGAACCTGGTTGGGCGTGCCGGGATCGCCCTCCAGGACACAGCCGAAAAAGCCGAAATGGTTCTCCCTGGAGCTCGTGAAATGGAGAACATAGGGAATCTCCTGTTCTCCATTGAAGCTGACCTTGGACATATCGTCGAAGTCGGTGTCGTGAAAGTTCCAGAGTGACCGGGGAATCCCGGTCAGCCCTCTTTCTGCGTACGCGACCAGGTTGAAGATGTTCTGGTCGTAGACTCCGTGAAAGGGAACGGACTTCGCCATGCGCTCCCATTTCTCGACGCGCTCGAGGCCCTTGAACACGATGAAGCCCGAGTTGAAGTAGCTGCGTCCCGCAGTCGGCGCATCTCCCAGCCGTTCCTTGAACGGGTCGATATTGAGCCCCGGGAACTTCACCAGGAACTCGTCCAGGGTCCAGGCCGGGCTCGCGGCCAGTGTATGCCCGTTCGCCGCCATCGAGCCGCACAGCGCGTCGAGCCTGGTCGGGAATTGATTGCCCACGATGATGTCGCTGTCGATCCAGACAAAGACGGCGTTCGGGTCCATTCCCAGCAGATAGGACGCCATCCGGGTTTTCAGGACATAGGGATGAGTGCCGCTGTCGATCGTCTCCGGCCTTTCCCTGAGAGTGCCTTTCCTCCGCAGGAAATCACGCTGCTTCGGGTTGAGCCCGAAATCCAGGACGGCAAACTCGCCCTTGTACCCGCCCCGGGACAGGGATTGCTCCAGCATGCAGGCCATCAGGAAATAGGCGCTGTCGCACCCCGTGACCATGACTGTGCGCATCGACGTTCCTTAGGTCAGCAGGATGCTGACGGTCGTATCTTGACCCGGAGACCCACGGATAACTAAAGCGCCGGGCGGTGCGTGAACCCTAGATATATCGCGCCATGGCGTCGGACAATGGACGATTCTGCCGCTTTGTGGGCTACTTGGACCGTCAATCCATGACCGCAGGTCGTGAGGCGAGTGCTCTCTGACCGGGCGGCTGCTGGGGCTTGGTTCTGCGCCAGGATTGAACGGAAGTATTTGCCGCATATGCTCTTGACAGCATATGCTCTGAAAGGCATATTCATGGGCCATGTGGGAGGTTGTCTTCGCGGACGAGTTTCGAGCCGGAATTCTCGTCGCTTGATCCGGCCGTGCAGGACGAACTGCTGGCTCAAGCCAGAGTGATCGAGGAATTCGGGCCGCTGGCGAAGCGGCCCCGTGTCGATACTTTGAAGGGATCCAGGCACGCCAACATGAAAGAGCTGCGGTTCTCCGCAGCGGGTGGCGAATGGCGTACCGCCTTTGCTTTTGACGTGAGGCGGAAAGCCGTTGTCCTGGTGGCGGGTAACAAAACGGGACTGGGTTCGGCGAAGAGCCAAAAGAGATTCTACGATGATCTGATCGCCAAAGCCGATGGGCGTTTCGATGCGCACCTCAAGCGAATGCGCAAGTGATGGAGTAGATCATGGGTCGTTCACTGAAGGATGTAATAGATGCGCTTCCGGCCGGCCGGCGGGAGGGGGTGAATGCGCGAGCCGCGGAGCTCATTGCCGAGGAGAAGACCCTGCAGGATCTGCGGCATGCCATGAAGAAGACGCAGACCGCCGTGGCCCGCAAGCTCCGCATCAAGCAGGAAAACGTCTCACGGATCGAGAGCCGCGCCGATCTGCTAATCTCAACGCTGGAGCAGTACGTCGGTGCTTTGGGCGGCAAGCTGCGCTTTGTGGCGGAGTTTCCAGACCGCCCGCCGGTTCGCATCCGCGGCGTTGGACTGCTGGCAAAGGGTGAATCGGTGAAGAAGCCCGTGAAGACAGCAGCGCGTTAGGCGTATTGAAGCCCTGCCCCGGTTCCCAATCCATGCATCGGGGACTTGTGGCCCGGCAGACTTGAGCGGACGCTCTCTGCGCTTGTTCTCCGCTACGGTTTGGCGCCGTTGCGCCACAGATCGATGCCCTTCTCGACCGAGCGACCGACGACATAGCCGCCAACGCCGATCTTGAGCAGCTCCCACAGCGCTTCCGGCAGGTCGAGCGCCACGCCCCAGCCGAAGATCGCCCGCATATAGGGATAGAGCACGTAGTTGTTGGCGATGATGGCGATGCAGACCAGCATCAGCAGCGGCCGCCAGTTGCGTTGCAGCCAGCTCTCGCCCTGCGCCTCGGCGAGGATCACCGCGATGGCGCCCTTCATCTCGGTCTCGGCAAGGGCGTAGACCTGCGCCGTGATCTGCGCCTTCAGCTCGCCGGCCTGTCCGGCATCCGGGATGGCCTTGTCGACGGCCTTGCCGATCAGCCCCAGGATCGCGGCGATGAGGCCGGTCATTGTGGCCTCACCGCGTCATGAGGGCGCGGAGGAGCTCGGCCCCGGACCCCTGGCCGAGCACGATCAGCAGCACCACCCCGTAAAGCAGGTACTCCACCCGGGAGAGCCGCCGTGACAGGTCGCGATAACGTAGCCCGCAGATCGCCACATGGGCCGGCAGGCTTTCGGTTTCGACCGCGGCGGGACGTTCGTCGTTCATGGTCGGCATCTCTCAGGTCTTGATGATGAAATTGGTGATCATCGTCGGCTGGGTGTTGTTATGCGGGTCGCCGTTGCCGGAGTTGGTCGTTGCCGGTTCCCCTGCAGCCGTCGGGTTAGAGCCATTCGTATCAATGGCTCCATATAAAGCTCCCGAGCCGGAATTGTTTTTGTAAGAGGTCTGGTTGTGGCTGTGCTGACCGTTCTGGGCGCCAGTCAAAGAGTGTGTTTCCGAACCACCTGATGCACCTAGCGTGATCGCATCAATTCCCGATCCGCCGGTCGTTAGCCTATTAGCTGCACTCGCTCCACCCATGTCGTCCTTGCCGGCGGCGACGCGGCCGCGCCGGTCTGGCGGGTTGAAAGTGGTCGAGCCGTCGCCCGCGCCGTAGGTGGTGCCGATCTCGTTGAACAGGCCCTGCCAGGTGGTGCGGCTGAGCGCCACACCGTTGCACCACGCCCAGCCGCCGGGAGGCAGCGTATCCTTCGTCCATTCGAGCGTCGCGCCGACGGGGTGCGCCGGTCCGCGTGCGATGGACCAGGCGGACGAGCCCGTCCGCACCAGCTCCACGACGTCGCGGCCCGGCACGCGGATCGACGCGGCGCCGTCGATCGTGTCAGCGCCGGCGCGTTGCACGACGACGCTTCTGCCGTCGCTGTTGTTCTTGACCGCGAGGCGGAAGCCGTCGGCCACACCGGAGGCGGCGGGCAGCGTGCAGTCGGCCGAGCTGCTGGCCGGCGAGACGACATAGAGCGTGTTGCTCTGGGATGCCCCGGCCGTGAAGTCACCGCTCTGGACCGAGATGGCGGGGTCGCCGGCCAGGGTTTTCGGCTTCACCTTGCGGTTAACCCCGGCACTGGAATCGTAGAGCGGCAGGAAATCGGTTTGCGGGTCGATTTCCGTTTCCTCGGCCAGGCTGCTGATGTCGAGCGACCCGGCATCGCCGGTCCGGCTGAAGGCCAGCATGACATCGTCGCCCGCGGCCAGGCTGCCGGCGCCCGCCGCGAGGGCCACCGGGATCTGCAGCCAGGCTCCGTTGTCGGCGATGGCGCCGTTGACCGTGTAGAGGGCGAAGACCTGCGGGGCGCCGATCCTGCGCAAGGTGAGAGTGCCGCGCTGCGCCAGCATGCTCGACCCATCCCAGCTCGCGATCCAGTCCGAGACATCCGGCCCTCCGGCGTCGAGGGTCGTGGCGCTCAGGGCCAGCGCCGTGACGCTGGCTGGGGCGGCATGGTTGAAGCGGAGATTGCCGGTTCCGGGATCGCCCAGGGTGGTGGTGCCGTCGATATTCCAGCGAAAGCCAAGGGCTGAAGCTGACTGGGCCGCGCTGAGGCTGGCGGCTTCCGCGCCGGCGGCACTGGCGGAAGCGCTGGAAGCGGCTGCCCCGGCACTGCCGGCGCTGGAACCGGCGGAGGTGGCGGAAGCGGATGCCGCCGTGGCGGAGGTTGAGGCGGCGGTGGCCGAGCCGGAAGCGGCGGTGGCGCTGGCGGCGGCCTCGTCGGCCCGGGCCTGGGCGCTGCTGAGGATCGTGTCGATCGACGCGAGGGAGCTGCCGGAAACCGCCGGGTTGCCCTCGGCGTCGAAGCCCAGCGCCTTGCCCGCCCGCGCCGTCTTCACCGGCAGGGACGCGATGCCGGCCATGTCGCTGTCGGGCTGGCGCAGCGTCCGGACGGCGGAATCCTCGAGCTGCTGCACGAGGACCGTGAGGCGGTCGAGCGCCTTCTCGTTCTCCTCCGCCGGAAAGGACCCCAGGGCGGCGAAGTCGAGCTCCTGCCGGGCGGCCACGTCGCGGACGATGGTCACGGCCGCGCCGTCGGCGGGTGCCGTCACGAAGACGACGTTGCCGCCCCCGGCATTGCCGACACCGCTCACGGAGTAGTCCGTGCCCAGCGCCTTCGGCGATCCATCGACGAACACCTTGAGGTCGACCCCGGCGAAGATCCGGTTCGCATAGGCGAAGCCGGTGAGCGACCCGGTGCCGGTGTAGCTCCAGCGGTTCTCTGTAAGGGTGACGGTCATCCAAGCCTCCAGCACGGCATCGGCCGTGAGTCACCCGCAGTCGCGGAGGCGACTGCGTCGGCGAGCGAGCTGGGTTGGCGGGCGGCAGCCAAGGCGCTTTCGCTTCGCGAAACGCCGAGCGAGCCGACCAAGAACCATGTGACGGTCATATTCCGGCAACCCGGCTGACGCCGTTGAGCAGCGAGACGCCGGCCCTGAGAGTGCCGCTGCGTTCGTCGACTTCGCCGTGGAAGCGCTGCTGCGCCGCCCGGGAGCGCAGGTCGTTGCTCCGCAATTCCCCGGCGCGTCGCAGGTTGAGGGCTTCGATCTCTGCCTTCTCGTCGGCCGCGAGACTGACGAAGAGCGGCGAGCCTTCGTCCGGCATGACCCCGCCTTTGGCGGCCCGGGCGCGTTGCGACGCCATCACCCGCCGCGCCCTCTCGCGCTCGCGGCGCTCGTCGAGCTCCGCCTGCTGCCTCGCGGCCAGCGCGTTGTTCTCCGAGATCGCGGCCTGGTACTCGGCCGATTTGCGGCTGGCTTCGCCCTGCTGGATCGCGCCGGCAGCCGACACTGCCGCGCTCGCCGCGGTGGCGAGCGCCATCACGGTGGTGGCTTCGAAGTTGGCGCGCTCATGGAACGATCGCCGCCAGGCGATGCCTCTGTACGTCATAAGGTCGGTGCTCCTTCTGAGGCCGCGGAGGCGGCCGCACCCACGTGCAGCCCGGCCGGGATCGCAAGGGGCATTGCCCCTTGCAACCCTGTTTGTAAGCCGCAAACCGAAGGTTTCGGCGAGGCGGCGGGCTGCACGTGGGCATACAAAACATGATCCCGGCCTTCCGGGCTGTAACAGCGCATCAGGCCTTCCGGTCGGAAGCCCAGGGCGCGGACCCAGCGGTGCCCGGCGTCGAAGCCGGAATCGACGCTCGTCTCGATGCGACGTGCGCCGTCGCGCTGGGCCGACCGCAGCACGCTGAGGACCTTGTGATGCGCCCGCAGGAAATGCCGGGCCGAGAGGTTGCGCGTCAGCAGCGCCCAGGCGATGGCACGCCCCGGCCATTGGGGAAGAACACCGGCACAGCCGACGATCCGCCCCTCCAGAATTCCGCTCCACGTATTCGGCCCGACAAGGGCGGCACCGTACTCGGGTCTGGCCAGCAGGGGCTGGAGGTAAGCCTGCGCCGCCTGAAGCCGCAGCGCCCCAAGATGCTCCGGCCGGAACGGAACGAATTCGAGAGTCACCACAGAGCCACAGAGGTCACCGAGCCCTGATCTCTGTGCTCTCTGTGTCTCTGTGGTGAGATTCAGCTGTTGCATGTCAGCCGCCCTCCGCGACAGACAAGACCGGCATCGCGGCTAGTACCGTGAGCGGCAAGGGCTGATCCTGGACGATGAGGACGTCGCCGGCCGTGTCGTAGTTGCCGCGGAAGGTCACGTCCTTGTCGCCGGTGAACAGCGGTGGCGGCGTGTCCATCAGTCCGCCGTAATCGCGGAACGGCAGCTCGTCGAGGTGATCGGCCCCATTCTGTGAAGACCCTGGGCGCCCGACCTTGCAGCCGAGGCTGCGGTGCAGGCGGAGGGTCACCTTCGAGACGCGCTTCTTCTTACCCTGCGCCGTGCCTTCCGCCGCACCGGCCTCGAAGCGCACGGGCAGCAGTGACGAGGCATAGCCGAGCCCGGCGTGAACCCGTGTCGCGGGATAGTCGAGCGTCACGGAGCCGCCGGTCACCAGGCGCGGCGGATGAACCGCGCCGTCGGTCAGGATTTGGACGGTCCTGCCGGTGAGATGGTCCAGGCCGGAGATCTGCGCGACGGAGAGGCGCCAGGCATCGGCCGCGATCGTCGCCAGGCCGGGGAACGCACCGAGGATCGTGGCGCTGACGAGGGTGGGCGATGTGTAGCCGGTGATGACCGCCCGGGCCTCGACCGCGGCGACCGGCGGGTTGGCCTGGGGATCATCAGCCACCCGATAGCGGATTTCACGGCCGATATCGCCGGAGGTGAAGACCGCGCTACCCGCGGTGAAGCCGATTCCCGTCGCGCCGGCCAGGGTAGCGCCGGCGCCGGGCGTCAGCGTGGCGGCGACCTTGCCGTCGAAGGTGAGGCCGGCATCGACATAGAAGGCATCGAGGGGGTCGGCCGTGTCGGCCAGCGGCGGCTCGAGCAGCTCGACATAGCGTTTCGTCTGCCCGTTCACGATGCGGCGTGCGATCAGCCAGAGCTGGTCGTCGCCGCCCCCCGGGATGCTGGCGCCCACTCCGGGGATGCTTGCAAGAGCCTCGGCCGCCCCGCAATCGGCCAGCGGATGCTGGTGCCAGGCGGTGACGAGCTGGGAGCGCAGATAGGTGAAGCCGAGGAGCCGCCCGTCGGCGCGAACCGCCCAGAGGATGCCAAACGGCTCCTGCTGCCAGGCGAGCTGGACGAGGCCGCCCCGGGTCAGATGCTCGGCCCGCACCGTCATGTCCTCCGAGACATAGCCGTCCGCCTCGAAGCTGAAGGCGATCTCGCGCAGCTTGCGGCCCTGCCGCTGCACGAAGAGGATGGCGTTCGAGCCGACCAGCGCCGGCATCATGTCGGCCACGCCGTGGCGCGTCTGCAGCCGCACATTGACGGTGCTCGGCGTGATGGAATCGCCGCTGCCGCCACCGGCGGCGAACTCGGCGCCCAGCGTGCCGAGGATCAGCCGGTTGGCCGGGGCGAGCCAGCGGATGGCGTTGACCTGGTCGGAGGCGATGGTGAAGGCGACGGCGTTGTCGTCATCCCCGCCGGGCGTGAAATTCTCGAAGTCACCCGATTTCGAGCCGTCCCAGCGGTTCGGCCGCAGCGCAGCACCACCGAAGATCAGCCGCTCCTCGAAGAACATGACGCAAGCAGGCCAGCCCGTGCTGTCCGACCACAGGCCCATCTGCCAGGCGGCGGTGGCGGCGGTCGGCGCCGTGCCGCCTTTGACCTCGGCGGTGACGTGAGTCGTGTCGCTGAAGCCGGTGATCCTGAGCCAGCTCCAGCCGGCTCCGTTCCTGAGCCGGAGCAGCCGTCCGATATCCGTGGCCTTGAAGCCGGCATTGTCGTTGAGGCCGGTCGCGGCGGACGCGGTCACCGTCACCGATCCGCTGCCGGCGGAGGCGACGAGCGTGGTCGCCATGGTGTTCTCGTCGAGCCAGGGGCCGTCGACGAAATCGATGGTGGTCAGCGTCCAGGCCGTGTGACCGGTGCGCGACAGCTTGCGCGGCGCGTACCGGGGATGGACGAGATAGAGCACGTCCGCCGATTGCGTGTATTTGAGGCGCAGCCTGCCGTCGGCGTCGAAGAGCTCGGCCAGGGCATAGGGGCTTGCCACCTCGTAGGGGACGCCGCCGGACAGGATCTGCCCCTTGTCCTTGTAGAAACGGAAATAGAGATCGCCCGCCTCGATGACATAGGCCTGCTGGGTCGAGAACTCGAAGGGGAGGAGCGCCGTGCGTTTCGCCGAATCCCTGACCTCGGCGATGTAGCGCGTGCCGCCGCGCCGCAACGCGCCGCCCTGGGCGCGCGGGATCATGTTCTCCAGCCGCCGGCAGGACGAGCGGTACCACTGGATATCCGACCGCGCGTCGAGCTGCGGACTGATCTCGCCGCCGGCGAAACTGTTGATGATGGGAGTAGACCGGGCCACGACGCGCTATTCCTTCCTCGCGCGCCGGAGGGCGCGCGAAACCGCGAGCGAAACGGGTTGGCGGGCGGCGTTTCGCGAGCGGCTCATAAACGACTCCGTTCGAAGTCGTCGGCCTCGATGTTCTCCGGCGTGCCTTCCTGGGCGTCGGCGGAGCGGGCGCGGGCGAGGCTCTGCTCGAACCATTTGTGCATCGCCTCCTCGGCCGTGCGGCTGTTGGTCAGGCGGAAGGCGATCTCGGCAGCCAGCGAAGCGGCAAGCGTCACGGTCAGCGAGGCGTCGAACAGCTCGGGGTTGGTGATCCTCGCGATGTAGAGGATCTGCAGCGGCGCGCCGCTGTCGCTCAGCAGCTTGCGGCCCTCGACCCGGTACTCGAGGGCGGAATCCGCCAGGCGCCAGACGCGCAGGCAGTAGGGATCGGTCGGCAGCGTGTAGGCAAAGGCGTAGCCCCAGGCGGGCGCCGCGCCGTCGGCCGCCAGGCTGGCGCGGGTCAGGGCACAGTTCCACGGATGCAGACGCAGCACCGCGTCACGCACCGTCTCATGCACGTCGTTGACGGCCCGCGCGTTCTCGCTGTCCTCCGTCAGGGAGGCGATGCGGTCGGCACCCAGCCGACGCAGGGCGAGGTTGGCGATCTGAACCCACGAAGCCATAGTGCTCTCCGAAGAAGGTCCCCAGATGCGCGAGCGGGGAGGGCGCCCGCGGCACCTGGGGGTTCGCCGCCCGACCTCAGTCGGCGACGAACAAGACGTAACCGTTGAACTTCTTGGCGCCCGCCCAGCTGGCGCCGGTCACCTTGGCCACCAGCGTCGTGCCGCCATACACGGCCTCGCCGGTGTTGAGGGCGAGTGTGTGGGCGAAGTCGAACTGGCCCACCGCCGCGACGGCGCCGGCGCCGAGGTAGCGCGACGCGGAGGCGGCGGTGCCGATCTCGGCCGTGGCCGAGGCGCCCATCGCCTCGAAGGCGACGGAGCCGCCGAGCAGCCTGCCGCTCTGGGTGAAGGTGGCGAGGTCGATCGTGTCGTTGACCGAGAGCCCGCCAGCGGGCGTGGTGTACTCGAAGCGCAGGGCGCGGACCCGGCCGCCGGCCTCGTGGGCGGCGAGCTTCACCACCGGATCGGCGGTGCGGTTGGTTTCCTGGACGGATTTGTAGGCGGTCATGGATCAGGTCTCCTGAGAGATTCGGGTTCCCCGCTGACCCTCTCCCCTTGCGGGAGAGGGTGCGAGCCTTGCGCTGCGTTGGCGGCCTTCAGGGCCGCCGACGGGCGCGAAGACTGGGTGAGCGGGTGAGGTGGGTCAGCTCTCCAGCACGTCGATCTGGACGACTTTGGACTCCTGCATGCGCGTGGAGCCGTAGGTCGAGCTGGCGTAGAACTGCCAGGCGTAGGACTTGCCCGGCAGCTGGTCGATCTTGGTCGCCGGCGCCTGCGGCACGTTGTGCAGCAGGCCCGACTTCACCCAGGCGACGCAGGCGCGCGTGGTGCCCGTCTTGGGGACGATGCGCACCAGCGTGTCATTCTCATCGGTCCAGTCCTCGAGCCGGATATAGGTGAAGCCGAAGAACCGTCCGTCGAGCCCGCCCGAAACCAGGACGCGCTGGTTGTTGTAGTCGATCGACTTGACCTCGGTCGTGTTGATGAACTCGGCTTCCTGGGCGGCGGTCCAGGCGACGAACATCTCCTCGTTGCCGTCGACCGCGTTGCCGGTCTTCAGCTTCTGCATGGCCGCGCGGACCTTATCGAGCGTGAAGCCCGTGCCGCCGACGGCGATCTTCTGCGCCGCCGGCAAGGCAACACCGGTCGTGCCGTCTTCCCCGGTGTAGGCCGTGCCCAGCGCCGCCTCGATGATGCTCCTGTCGCGCGCCCGGTTCAGCGCCGCGACGAAGGCCTTGGAATAGTCGCTGCCCGGATTGGTGACGATGCGCAGCAGGTCCTGGACGTCGAGCAGGTCGGCGAGCTCGAAATCCTTCATCGACACCCAGCGCCGGCGATGGGGTGTGGTGACATACTGCGTGTCGCCGTGGCGGGTGGATTTCTCCTTGGCGCCGACCACGCCGACCTGCGGAAAGGAGACACGCTTGCCGGTGTCCTTTTCCAGGCGTACGGCGTTGTGGAGCTTGCACGGCATCTGCTGGGCCAGCATCTCCAGCCCGTCCTGATAGGTCTGCTTCTGAAGAGTCGTGATCTCGGTGGACATCGGTTCCTCCTAAGCGTTTCGCTTTTGCGAAAGCGCCCGGTTGCGGCCCCGAAAATCGGGGCAGTTGCACAATCCGGAGGGGTTGCCGGCTATAAGCCGACCCGCGTCCTGAGCCCTGACGGGGGCTCTGTAGGCGCGACCCTTTCGGGTCGGCGCCACCGGCGCGTCTTACGCGCGTGCGTCCGGGGCCTCGCGGCTTGACCGGCGTTGCGACGAAGCGGCTCTTGCCGGTTCGTTGCCGATAGAGTTAGGTGCCTTGCCTTCCCTCTTCAAGAGACAAAGTGGATATAGACTTTTCGTCTTTCGTAACCGGTTGAGGCAGGCCGGGGATTTCTTCGCTAGCCCTGATTGGCGGGGGGCGGCGTGTCCGCCATGACATCGTCGGGGGTAGCTGGACAGATGTCGCGATGAAAGCGGGCGTTCGTCAGATGATAGTGGATGTGATGGAGCTCGCTCCGGATATCCCACAGCAGGCGGTTCATCTGCTCGTCGCTGTAGGAGGCGTGCTGCCTTATCCTCGGGAACAGGTCATCCAGGAGTTTGCGGAAGGACTCCTCCAAGTCGCTGAAATCGTGAACCAGATACTCTGCCTCGAGATGGGATGGATCATCGAACTTGCTGATACACGGAAATCTGCTGAGCGCGGTGATGAGTGCCTCGCGCTCGTCCATGTCTCCAAACAGCAGCTTCTTGGACATGCTTATCTCCTACCGCCGCTTCGATTTTAGCATATCGATGGCGTTGATCTGTTCCTTAAAGTTCCGCAGCTCACTCTCCATCGAGCTCGTGTGCTTGCCCAGTTCCTTACCGGCCCTAATTTTCTCTTCGTGCTCACGAATGCGGGTTGTCAGACTCTCACGTGCTTGCTCAGCGCTGCCTTTTCCGGTCCGCCAGAGACGCTTCGCCGTCTGCAATTGGCCCGGGCTTGGAGCATGATCGGGGTAAACGGGGCTCCGCGGATCATTTCCCGGTTCTACGGGCTTTGCGGAAGACGGTCGCCCCGGCGCTCCGCTACCCCGTCCGCCGGTGCCTTCGATGATCTCGTCGCCTCGGTGCGGAGGTAGAGGGGACCCGAACCGCCGCTGTCGGCCCATGGCCAGTTGCTTGGCCTGCTGCTTGGAACCCGCATCGTCATTGAGGCTCGGGCCACTCTCGATAGGGCCGACGATGGGGGTGGGGTCGGTCGTCACTTCTTTCGTAGCGCCGTCAATCTGCTCGAGGAACGCCGCTTTACGCTCTTCTGCGGCGTTGGATGCCAGATAGCCGGCCTCTTGCAGTTCCTCGATGGCGCGCATTCCGCTGTCGAGGGCGAGTTGACGGAAGACGTCGTGGTCGGCCCCCGCCGCCTTGCCGGCGTAGTAGGCGAGCTGATCGTCGAGCTGGGTCAGCGCGTCGCTGGCCTGGCGCTCGACCAGGGCGCGTTTGAGGCCGATGCGCTGCATGGCCGCGAACTCGCCGGCGTGGCGCGCGAAAGCCTCGCGGTCGTCGGAGCCCTGGAGATCGCCGCCATGGCGCTGGCGCAATTCCTCGACCTTGCGGTCGAAACGCGCCAGGTCGTCGTTCCAGTCGGGGGCTTCGGCGATACCGGCGGCCAGCTCATCCAGTCCGCGGTTGAAGGCGCCGACGCTGCGCTGGCGCTGGAATACGGCGCCGGCGCGTTCACGCGTGCTGTCGGCGTTCACTGGATCGTCGGCCTGGGCCGCTCCGTCCCAGTCGGGCACGGCGAAAGAGCGCTCGTCGAGCGCCGCGCCGCCACCCAGCAGCGAGCCGGGCAGAGTCAGTGCGTCGCCGCCCCAGCCGTCTTCCGGGATCTCGATCATCGGCGGCCTCCGGCCAACTGCGTCAGCGCGTCAGTCACCGCCGCCTGCTGCTGCACCTGCTGGCGGGCCTGGCGCATGGCCTTCACCGTCTCGGTGCTGCGCAGCCAGGCCTTGCGCAAACCGGTGATGTCGGCGATGTCGCGCGCCGCGGCGTCGGGGTCGAAATTGTCCAGCACCTCGGGGTTGCTCTGCAGCAGCGGGGCGAGGGCCTCGGCGGTCTGGGCCAGGGCGCGCGCGTCGCCCATCGCCTGGGCGCGGGTGATCGGGCTGACGTACTCGATACGCAGCTTGCTGCCGCGCAGAGCGGGCGGTGGCGGGGGAAGCATCCCCGCCCGGCCGAGGATGCCGAAGACCCTTTGAACGAGCGGGTCGAGGTCTTCCACCTGAAGCCGGGCGAGGATGGGGGCGAGCACGCGAGCGGTCTGCTCGGTGATGCCCAGGAACTGGGTCGCTGTCATTGCGGGGTCGCGCGCGAACTGGATGAGATGGGTGTAGAAAGCGAACTCGATGCGCTCGCGCGTCGATCTGAGGAACGCCTCGCCGAGATCGGGGCGGCCGCCGCTCTCCAACGGCCGGATCGGCATTCCCTGGCCCTGCATCAGGTCGGCGCGCACCGTGTTGACGCCCGAAGGCTGCAGGTGCACCGGTGAGATCACGCCGTCATCGGCGACCAGCAGCGGCGGATCGACCAGCTTCTCGACGCCGCGGATGGTGACCCTCATCGCCCGCTGCAGCATCTTGACGTCGGCCAGTGCCTTCATGCCGGGGCCGCGGCCGTAGACCTCGCCCGCGCGCTTGAGCCAGCGCGGGCAGGTATAGGGGAATTCGTGGAAGCCGCCTTCCTCGACCAGCGCCATCTCGTCGACGTTTAGCCAGCAGGACACAAACGGAAATCGGCCGGGGCCGATTTCCGTTTGTTGTCCATCGCGCCCGGCGTGACCGTCCTCGGTCAGCGCCTTGGCGCGTCCGGAGTCGCGCGGATAGACCGCGTGGACGAAGCGCACGGGATCATCCTGGCGTCTTGCGTCCTGGGCGGCCTGGACCACGCGCCGCCCCGCTCTGTCGCCCCAGCGCTGCGCGGCCTGGCGTGCGGTCAGCTCGAACCAGCGGAAATTGGTGTCGACGCGGCCCTCTTCGCTCTCGGCGAAAAAGCACTCGGCCAGGCTGCGCGTCTGGAACAGCGGCAGCCTGCCCGGCCGGTCCTCGACATACATGCAGGCGGAGCCGAAGGCGACGAGGTCGAGATATTTCTCGTGCTGCTGCGGCGCGAAATTGGCGGAGGGCGAATTGAAGATTTCGAGCATGCGGCGCCCGGCCTCTTCGAGCCAGCGCCCCGCGCCGTCGTCCTTCTGCAAGCGCTCATCCTGGGCGCGCAGATGAAACCACGGCGCCGCGGGATGCGTGAGGCCGGCATGCAAGGCCGCCGCCAGCAGTTCGGCTGCCTGCTCACCGGTCGAATCGAAGACCTGGGCGTGTGCCTTGCGGCCCGCCGGCTCCTTCCCGTTGAACGAAGCAGCCGCCGGGTAGATCACGTCGCGGATCTCCTGCCAGTGGCGGTCAAAGCCGCCGCGATCGGCCTTCAGCCGCTCGGCACGGGCCAGGAGGTCGCGTACAGGTACATTCGAGTCAGTCATGGTGATCACCTTGCTCAAGGGTCACCACAGAGACACAGAGAACACAGAGGCGAGGAGTTTGTGCCGCGAAGCGGCGCGCGCCTGCTTCTCTGTGGGCTCTGTGCCTCTGTGGTGAAAATTCTTCCGCAGGATTTGACCGCGGAGCACGCAGCATCACAGGGCTCGGCGCTCTCTGCGCTGCTCCGCGGCCTCTGCGGTGAATCCGGGGCATGAGGCACCGCTTCAAGTTGCGGGTCACCACAGAGACACAGAGAACACAGAGGCGAGACGATGGCGCCGCGAAGCGGCGCAAGCCGGTTTCTCTGTGGGCTCTGTGCCTCTGTGGTGAAAATTCAGTCACGACCGGCTCCGCTCGAAGTCGGCGTCGCTTACTCGCCTAGCAATGTCTTGCTGGCGATGGGCGCGCTGCTTTCATCGCCATAGCCGCCGGTCAGCAGGGTGGCGGTGCGGCCGGCGCGTTTACGCGCGGCAATCAGCTCCTTGCGGCGCGCCTCCTCGACGGCGGGGTCGCCTTCCTGGGCTGGCGGCGGCGGAGGGGGCGGTGGCGGCAGTGACGGCGAGCTGAACAATCCACCCATGCGGGGTCTCCTCGGTCTTGAGACAATCTGTTAGCCGAGGAAACTGGGGCCGCCGCGGGGGATTTTCCACGGTGCAGATGCCTATAGACATTTTTCGGAGTTAAGGGCTTGATCCGCCTCGCTTCGGATTATGGCGAGAGGGAGGCAGCGATGAGCGAGCGGCGTAAGGTGGCGATCCTCGACGACTATCAGGGTGTGGCTCTCGGCTCCGCCGACTGGTCGCCTGTCGCGGCGCGCTGCGATATCGAGACGTTCCGCGAGCACATCGCCGATCCCGATCGCCTGGTGAAGCTGCTGCAGCCCTTCCATGTGCTCGTGCCGATGCGCGAACGCACGCCGCTGCCGCGTGCCGTGCTGGAGAAGCTCCCCAACCTCAAGCTCATCGTCACCTTCGGCATGCGCAACGCCGCCATCGACGTGGTCGCGGCGAATGAGCGCGGCATCACGGTGACCGGCACCAAGACCTCGCCGCACGGCACGGCGGAGCTCACCTGGGCGCTGATCCTGGCGTTGTCGCGACGTATCGTCGACGGCGACCGCTCGATGCGCCAGGGCGGCTGGCAGACGGAGATGGCCATCGAGCTGGCGGGGCGCACGCTCGGTGTGCTGGGTCTCGGCCGTCTCGGCGCCAAGGTGGCGCAAATCGGCAAGGCCATGGGCATGAAGGTCATCGCCTGGAGCCCGAACCTGACGGAAGAGCGCTGCGCCGCCGCCGGCGTTGCGCTGGTCAGCCGGGAGGATTTCTTCCGTCAGTCCGACGTGGTGACCATCCACATGATCCTGAGCGAGCGCTCGCGCGGGCTGGTGGGAGCGAAGGAACTGGGGCTGATGAAGCCGACCGCTTACCTGGTGAATACCTCACGCGGGCCGATCGTCGATGCGCCGGCCTTGCTTGCCGCGCTGACCGACAAGCGGATCGGGGGTGCCGGGCTGGATGTCTATGATGTGGAGCCGGTGCCGGTCGGCGATCCGCTGCGCCGTCTTGGCAATGTCGTGGTCTCGCCCCATATGGGCTTCGTCACGGTGGAGAATTACCGTGGCGGCTACGGCGAGACGGTGGAGAACATCGTGGCGTGGCTCGACGGCAAGCCGGTCCGGGTCATCAAGCCGGATTCTGCGGCTCACTAAGCGGCGGCTTTGCCGCGCGCCGAGCGGCCGCCTGGCTGCAGGCTGAGCGCGCATGCAGTGATTGGCGTCACACACGGAGCCTCGCGGATCGATAAAAGTTGATCGCGTTAACCACCTTGTGCAGCCGCCGCGGCCAGCGACTCGTGCTAGGAGTCGTTCATGGCTCGACCCTCCAATTCAATCGAACCCGGTGCCCTGTTTCGCGCGGCTGAAGACGTCAAGCATGTCTGGCGCGTGGACAAGTTTCTGACCGACGACGTTCATGTCGCCCTGGTGCGGGTCGATGACCCGAGCCGGCGCAAGACCCTGTCGCTCTGGGCGCTTCGCCATTCGCGCCTGTTCGTGCGCGTGCCCTCGCGCGCCCAGCACGCCGAGTAGCTCCCGACCGGAATTGCCGGAGACCCCTGCGACTAGGCTCGCGGGGCGGATCCTGGCTGCGCCACGCTGCGCAGTCGCGGTATGGTGGCCGGGCCCGACGCGTCCACGGCCGGCGTGTAGCGGCGCAGCAGCAGCCAGCCGGCAAGCACGCTGGTGCCGATCCCCAGGCCCAGAAAAGCCAGACTGACCAGGGCTGACTGAACGTCGGCGCGGAACACCGCGTTCAGCGCGGCGGCTTCCTCGATGCCGGCGGCGACGAAGAGATCCTTGGGCGCCACGCCGAGCGGCGAATAGCCCCAGATGCGCCGGACCTCGTCGTTTCCCGGGCCGGAAATGGTGCCCGGTTTCGTGGCTCCGAGCACTTCGTTGAGAGCCGGCGGCAGGGGCGGGAAGAGCGGCCGGCCTGCCGCTATCTCGCGGGGCGGCGGCGACTGCATGATAACGGTGCCGTCACGATCGGCGACCACGACGCTCGGACCGGCGGTGCCGCCGATGGCGTCGACCACGCGGGTGATCCATTCCAGGTCGATGAGCAGCATGACAACGCCCGCCATCTGCCCGTCGGCGGCGGTGAAGGGCAGGGCGGCCGGCAGCTGCAGACGTCCGCTGGTGCGGTTGCGCAGCGCGTTGCCCAGGGCGAAGCCGCCGCTGGCCAGGGCGCGGCGGAAGAAGGGCCGGTTGGCGACGTTCTCGTTGGGCGGCAGGGCGAACGAGGCGCAGACCGGCTTGCCGGAGAGATCATAGGCCGCCAGCGCCGCGTAGGATTGCAGCTCGGCGACGATATCGATGAGGGCGGCGCGGCAGGTGTCGGGGTCGAGGGTGCGGATCGCGCCGCGCCGGGACACCGACAGCAGCAGGTATTGCGCGCCGGTCAGCAGGCGGTCGTATTCGGCGGCGATGGCGTGCGTGCGCTCGATGGCCTCGGCGTGAACGGCGGCATGCCGGTGACGATGCTCGTCGAGAAGATGGGAGCCCAGCAAGACCGCCAGGGGTGCCGCCGCCAGCACAGCCACGGCCAGAAGTCGCTTGAGCAGCATGGGACGAAGCCCGCCTGGTTCCCGGGCCTTCTCTCCTACCGGGGAACCGTCAAGATTTTCTTAAACCCCCGACGACCGGTCGGAGAAGGGCCTCAGCCGCCGATATCGAGACGGCGCAGACCCTCGACCTCGAAATCCGTGCCCACGACCAGCTGGCGGCCGCGGCCGACGGCGCCCGGATGATCGGCCGCCCAGACCAGGACGTGTTTGTGGTTGGCGGGCCCCGGATTGGCGCGCGCGGCGGCGCCGGTGCGCTTCAGATGCGCCACCCAGGGCAGGTCGCGGCGCGAGGAGGCGAACTCGGACTGGACCCAGATATCGTAGGTGGTCGCCGTGGGGCGGGCGCTGAGCGCCTTGTTCTTCTCGGCTTCCAGCTGACCGGCGGCGGTGATGCCGTCGCGGGCTTCCTTGATCTCCTGCTCGAGGCGCAGGACTTCCTGCGCGACCTTGAGCATCTCCTTGGCCTCGTTCACCTGCTGCTGCTTGAGGCCGGCATTCTGGCGCTTGGCCGCATTCCAGGCGAACTGCAGCCGGGCGAGGCCCACCATCAGCCAGGCCGAGGCAAAGACCAGGGCCGCCACCAGGATGAATTTGTCGACGTCGAAGAGCCAGCCGGTCATGCCGCGGACTCCACCCGGGCCGCGCCGACGGCGGAAAAGCTGCCCAGGGCGTAGCCGTGAGTGTCGGGGAATTGCCGCCGCGCCGCCGCCGCGGCCTCTTCCGGTCCCGATGCCGAGGCGACCTCGACGAAGGACGGGTATTTCCACAGCAGGAGCTGGCTCTCGTCGGCGTCCGCCGCCAGCGTCTTGGTGATGGGGGCGCGGTAGCGGGTGCCGAAACCGGCGCCGGCCACGGTATGGACGAGCACCGGCGGCAGGTCGGGGGTGCTCTTCAGCGACTTCTCGAGATCCTCGACCTTGCTCATGGCGCGTTCCAGATCCATGACCACGCTGCGCCGCGAGGTGCGCAGCGCATCCAGCTTCTTGTCGGCCGCGCGCAGCTCCGACTGGGTCTTGCGGATCGATTCCTTGATCTGTTCCTGGGCGCGTCCGCCGTTGAAGAAGTCCTTGCCGAAGATGTTCAGCAGCTCGACGACCAGCGCGAGACCGCCCACCAGGACCAGGGTCATGAAAAGAAAGGACATGGGTGACAGCCGACAGAAACCTGATTGCTCCCGGTCCCTCCGCGTCGCGTCACGGCGAATCGCGGTCCGGGAGTACGCGCGATATTGAGCGACGTCCGTGAAAGTAGGGTTAACGCGGCGTCCGGCGCAAGACAAAGCCTGGGGAAAACTCGGATTCGGTCAGGCCGTGCCGGCAACGAACTCCGGTTCCGCCGCAGCGTCGCGCGCCGCGCGAATAGCCGGCGGTCACTACCACCCCCGCCCGGGAGCCGCCGCGCCGCACCCGCGGAACCCGCGCTGGCGACCCAGACTTAAGTCTGGGGAGCGTCTGTCGGGACGCGAACCTAACGGTTCGTTCACGGGGCCGGCGCTAGAAATTCAGCCAGGCAACAGGCTGGCCCATGTCGCAAGCGTTTGAACATCCGGCTCACCGCCGCTTGTGGGATTACTGGCAGACGGCCCGCGCCGGCCGGCCGGCGCTGCCGGCGCATGAGGTCGATCTCTCCGCTCTGGGGCCGATCGCCGATTTTCTGCTCCAGGTGAAGCGGGTCGGCGGGCGGTTCCGCTACGTCTCGGTGGGGGCGGCCATCCAGCGCATCTACGGCTATCCGATGGAAGGCCTCTTTCTCGACATGGTGCTGCCGCCCGACCGGCGCGAGCCGGCCATCGAGCGCTACGCGCTGGTGTGCAACAGCGGGACGCCGATCCTCACACGCAACGCCTACGAGATCACTTCCTCCCTGAGCTTCGTGGTCGATCGCCTGTTCGTGCCGCTGGCCGGGGCCGGCGGCACGATCGACGGCGCGCTCTGCGCCCAGATCATCCGCAATTCGCAGGAGGGCGCCCTGGGTCCCGCGACCCGCCTGAGGCCCTCGGGCGATACGCTGGTCTTGCTGGAGCCGGACGGGCCGGAGGGCCTGCGCGCCACCGGCTCGACACTCGCCTGATCCGGGCGAATCCGGGTTATAAACCGGCTCATGTCGAGGCGGTTCGACGACCCCATCCTGCTGCGCCTGTGGGACCACTGGCAGTCCGTGCGCGCCGGGCGGGCGGCGCCGCATGTCGACGACATCTCGATGGCAGCGCTCGGATCGTCCGCCGAGCACACGATGGTGATCGAGCGCGTGGGGCCGCGCTGGCGCTATCTGTCGGTCGGCGATGCCATAAGGCGGATCTACTTCTACCCGATGGAACGGCTTTATCTCGACGCGGTCGTACCCCAGAACCTCCTGGCCCGGGCCGTTGAGCGCTATGCCCGGGTCTGCGATAGCGGCCGGCCGGCGCTGACCCGCAATGGCTACGAGATCACGGCCGGCCTCGGCTTCGCCGTGCAGCGGCTCATTCTCCCGCTGGCGCGGGAGGACGGGAGCATCGGCGGCGTGATCTGCGGTCAGGTCATGCAGAAGGCGCCCGACAGGACCGCGGACCATCAGCCGCCCGACCAGTTCGAGTTTCTCGACAGCGAGAAGCCGCCTTCGGCCGCGACCTAGGCGGGCATCGCCGTCCCTCCGGGCTTCGCATCAGGCGCCGTTTCGTCTCGGCCGGATACGGACCGTCCGCAACGCGTGCCGGACGCCGGCCGTTTCCGGCGAGGGGCGAGGCCGGCAGATAGCGGGAGAAGAGGGTCGCCAGGCGGCGGCGGAGCCGCGCGCCAGGATGGCGACAAGGGGAGATCCCGGCCGGGCCTATTCCTCGAAGCTGACCTTCGCCTTGCGCAGCAGGCGCGGGCGGGGACGGTCGCCGAAGATCAGGCGGTCGACGGCGCAGTCGAACTCGAGCGCCAGGCGGACGATGTCGGCGACGCTGAAACGGCGCTCGCCACGCTCGGCCTTGGCAACCGCATCGTCGCTCTGGCCCAGCCAGTCGCCGACCTGCACGCGGGAGATGGAACGGGCCTCGCGCACGCTGCGGACATTGCCGCCGACGATGCGGGCCACCTGCTTCTCGTAGGGGGTGAGTTGCTTTGCCATGGGGATAGTTTGCCCGAAACGGACAAAATGTCCAGAGATTCAATGTCTTGAAAATCACAGACGTCTATAGACATTTTGACTGTTGAAGTTGAAGACAAAAAGTCTCATATAGCCCCGGTCCCCCTGTTCTGCCGGAGGCCCCATGCTCGCCCGACTTCACGCCCGCCTGCTCCAGCGCAACCAGCGCTACCGTCTCGTCTTCGCCGGCAGCGCCGGCGCGGCCGTGCGCGACGATCTCTTCCGTCTCGGCCATGTCGGCCGGCCGACCTACGTGCCCGGCGACCCGACCGCCACCGCCTTCAACGAGGGCAAGCGCTTCATGGCGCTGCACATCGCCGCCCTGCTCAACCTGCCCGACGCGGCCATCCTCGATCGTGCGCAAGGGACGGTGATCGACCACGAGGCTGAGGAGAACACCGATGAGTGAAATCGAATCGCAGGATCAGGGCGCGGCTGCTGCGCCGGCGGAAGTGGTGTCGTCGGATGCGGCCACGGTGAGTTGGCAGAATTCTCTCCCCGACGACATTCGTCCGCTGGCCCAGGCCAAGGGCTGGAAGAGTCCGGCCGAGGCGGTGAAATCCTATGCCCATCTGGAGCGCCTGATCGGCGCCGAGCGTATCGCCCTGCCGCCCAAGGACGGGCAGGGCCACCGCGACTGGTCTCAATGGGAGGGCTGGGCGGCGCTCGGCCGGCCCGAGACGCCCGAGCGCTATGCCTTCAGGGGCGCAAGCGGCGCCAACGGCGAGACACGCGCGCTCAGCGATGCCGATCGCGAATTCCACAGCCACATCGCGCCGCATCTCCACCGCGCCGGCCTCGCCCAGTGGCAGGTCGACCTGCTGGCCGAAGGCCTCGAGGGATTCGGCACGCAGCATCGCGAGCGCAGCCAGCGCCGGACGCAGGAGGAGTTCGCCGCCGCCGAGGCGGAGCTGCGCCGCGACTGGGACCGGGATTACGACCGGCATCTCGATCTCGCCAACCGCGCGGTGCGCCGTTTCGGCGGGCCCGAGCTGGCGAAGGCGCTGGGCCAGTCCGGCCTCGGCCGCAACCCGGCGGTGGTCAGGGCCTTCGCGCGCATCGGCGCCACATTAGCCGAGGACCGCGGCATGCCGCACGAGGCGCGTCCCGGCGGTTTCTCGGCCCGCGCCGAGATTCAGCGTCTCAAGGCCGACACGGAGTTCCAGCAGGCCTTCCTCAACCGCCTGCATCCCGGCCACGAGGCGGCGATGGCACGCATGCTCGGTCTGCAGTCGCAGTCCGTCGCCGGTGGAGACGGAGAATGAGCGTCGGTGATCGGAGCGACCTTCCGCGCAAACCGCTGCGCGGTTTCGCTGGGTCGCACCGCGAAGACGCCAAGGGCGCTTCGCTAGCGCGGGGCATTCGCAACTGCAATCCGCTCAACATCCGCTTCGCCTCGGCCAATGACTGGCAGGGCAAGGTGGCGGATGCCGGCAACACGGATGAGAATTGCGAGTTCGAGCAGTTCGAGGATGCGGTCTTCGGCCTGCGCGCTGCGATAAGGCTGATCCGCACGCATCACCTTCGCGGCGCCGACACCATCCGCCGCCTGGCGGTCGTGTGGGCGCCGCCGGGCGAGAATCCGCATCTCGACGCCTATATCCGCACCGTGGCGCATCACGCCGGCGTCGACGCCGACACGGTGCTCGACCTCCGGCGCGACGCTCATCTGCGGCCGGTGCTGCTCGGCATGATCCGGGCCGAGAACGGCGTGCAGCCCTACGACGATACGACCATCGACACGGCGCTGGCGCTCGCCGCCGAGCCGCGCGGTGCCGCAATCCGTGAGAAAGGAGACGCGCCATGACCCGCCTGATCCGCCCGAACGGGGCTCGTCCGTCGCGCCGCCCGAGGAAGAAATTGTCGCGGGAGCTGGCCCTTTCCCTCGGTCAGGAGGTCCTGGCCGCCCGCCCGCCGCAGATCTCCTGGAAGACCCTGGAGGCGCGCTACGGAATGTGCCGGGCACGGCTGGTCCAGCTGCGCCAGCAGGCGTTGTCCCGCGCCGGTGACGGGACGTGATCCCTTGTCGCGCCCGTCAGCGCGATGGCGAGCATCGCGAGCGCTTGCGGGACAGCGACCGCTTGCGGGAGCAGGCCGCCGGGCAGCGCGAGATGGTGCGCTGGTGGGCGGCCGAGTGCCGTCAGCGCAATGCTCTCTGCCGTCGCCGCTGCACCTCCGCCAATCTGGCCGCCGCGACCGAAGCGCGCGCCACCCTGCGCGACTACGCCAGGGCGTGGAGCCGGACGCGGACGCTGATGCGGGGCATGAGCAATGCCTAGGCCTGCAAAGACAGGCAGGCGGGTCATGTCCGAAGACCGGAAGCACGCGCTGAAGCAGAAATTCATCGACCGTCTCGCCGGCGGCGAGCAGGTCCAGGATGCTTTCGCTGCCCTCGAAATTCCCTATGGCACGTTCCATAGCTGGCGCAAACGCGACCCGGAGTTCCGCAGGGCCTGGGACGCGGCGCGAGGGCACGGGATGACGACGCGGCCCTTTCACGTGCCGGCGCCAGCGCTCATCCTGCCGCCGTACGAAACCGCGCCGCAGGCACCGGCGGAACCGCCGCATGACTGGCAGCCGCGGCCGCATCAGGCGGCGCTCTGGCAGTTCCTGAAGGACGGTGGCAAGCGCGCCGTGGCGGTCTGGCACCGTCGCGCCGGCAAGGATTCCCTCGCCATCAACTTCGCGGCCTGGGCTGCGGACAGGCGCGTGGCCAATTACTGGCACATGCTGCCGACCGCGGTGCAGGGGCGCAAGGTCGTCTGGGAAGGCATCGACGGGCAGGGGCGCCGCCTGATCGATCAGGCGTTTCCGCCCAGGTCTCGCACCAGCAGGCTCGATGTCGAGATGCGTCTGCGTCTGGACAACGGCTCGACCTGGCAGGTCGTCGGCTCGGACAATTTCGACCGGCTGGTCGGCGCCAACCCGGCCGGCGTGGTGTTCTCCGAATGGGCGCTGGCCGATCCCCGCGCCTGGGACTACATCCGCCCGATCCTCGCCGAGAACGGCGGCTGGGCTCTCTTCATCTACACGCCCCGGGGCCGCAACCACGGGGCCACACTGTTCGACCTGGCGGAGCAGACGCCGGGCTGGTTTGCCGAACGCCTGACCGTCGACGACACCGGGATCATCGCGCCGGAGATCATCGAGGAGGAACGCCGCTCCGGCATGGCCGAGGAGCTCATCCGCCAGGAGTATTACTGCAGCTTCCAGGCGGCCCTGGTCGGCGCCTATTACGGCACGCTGCTCGAGGAGGCGGAGGCCAGCGGCCGCATCGGCCGGGTCACCTGTGACCCGGAGGCGCCGGTGATCACCGCCTGGGATCTCGGTATCGGCGACTCAACCGCGATCTGGTTCGCCCAGGCGGTGGGAAGGGAGATCCACCTGATCGACTACTACGAAGCCTCGGGTGTCGGCCTCGACCACTACGCTGACGTGCTTCGGAAGAAGGATTATGCCTACGGCGAGACCCTGCTGCCGCAAGACGCCAGGCAGCGGGAGCTGGCCAACGGCCGCACCCGCATCGAGACCCTGCGCCGCCTGGGCCTGCCCGGTCTGCGTATAGTCCCCAACCTCAGGCTCGATGACGGCATCAACGCCGCCCGCGTCATCCTGCCGCGCTGCTGGTTCGATGCCGGCCGTTGCGCCCGCGGACTGGAGGCGCTCAGGCAATACCGGCGTGGCTGGGACGAGGAGCGCAAGCTGTTTGGCGAGCGGCCGCTGCACGACTGGACCAGCCATCCCGCCGACGCCTTCCGCTATCTCGCAATCGGCCTGCGCGGCGCGGCGGAGGAGGCGATCCCGCATTTCCCGCGCCCGCACCGCGAGCCGATGCGGGTGATCACCGAGAGAGGCGGGAACGAGCCGCCGCCGACCCTGCGCGACGGGATGCCGATCGTGGTGATCGAGGAGTGAGACGAAGGCTGCGGCCAAACTCCCTCGCTATCCGCTTCGCCGCCCTTGCCGCCTCGCGGCGCCCGGGCCAATTTTCGGCGCATGCCGCCCACCGCCACGCCGGAGCGAAAGATCGTCCGGGAAGGCATCGACGTGCAGGGGGATGGCGGGTCATCGACCAGGCCTTTCCCCTCCACGAGCGCAGCGGCGAGCTCGACGACGAGCTGCTGCTGCGCCTCGAGGCTCGACCTGGCAGGCCGTCGGCTCGGACAACCGCCTTCCAGGCACTGCCCCGCCCATGTGTTGACCTGAATCAATGTGAGAACCGGCCTTTGGGCCTCTCATTGCAGGCGATTGAGGGACAACCAAGGGCCATGGAACGAGCCGCCAAGATCAATTTCTGGTACGTCATCCTGGCGGTCTTCGGGATCGTGCTGCTGCGCGATTTCTGGACGGCGCAGCAGCATTACGAGACCATTCCCTACAGCACGTTCCAGACCCTGCTTGCCGAAGGACAGATCGCCGAAATCCGCATCGGTGACGGTCAGCTGAGCGGCACGTTCAGAAAGCCCCTCGACGGCGAGAAAACACATTTTGTCACGGTGCGCGTCGAGCCGTCTCTCGCCGAAGAGCTGGCGAAACACAATGTGCGGTTTTATGGCGCTCCGGACACCGGTTTTCTGACGAGCCTCATGGGCTGGCTGCTGCCGACGGTCGGCTTCGTCGTGCTCTGGATGCTTCTGGTGCGACCCATGATGGAGCGTCAGGCGGGCGGTCTCATGTCGATCGGCAAGAGCCGCGGGTCTTCATAGGTCGTCAGGATGACGATCCCGATTGACGGCACGGCACGCCGCAGCGCCTGCGCGAGGTCGATGCCGTTCGGTCCGACACCGAGATTCAGATCGAGGACGGCGGCCTCGGGGAGGTGTAGCTTCGCCGCGCTCATCGCCTCGCTCGCAGTAGCAACCACCGCGACCACGTCGAGCCCGGCATCGCGCAACGCACCGGAGATGAGCGTGCGAGCGAAATCGCTGTCATCGACAACGAGGACCGAAGTCATGCCGCGCCCATGGGCAGTCATCCCATAGAACTTCTCCTCCGAGACAAGTCCCCCACTGGAGGACGTTACCCCGCCCCACCAACTGAGGGCTAGCACGAGTGGGGTAGCACCTACGCGCCAGCACGGGTGGACCACCACACGTATTCAACCTGCTTGCCCGGCAACGTCATTAACGTCGAGACATGACTCGAAATCAGCACGTGCGGGACAT
>SXGU01508821.1_pt1 | contig 36357 bp, 30 predicted proteins | sample 3174531 | NCBI WGS metagenome assembly SXGU01 (sample SAMN11356863, study PRJNA531348) | freshwater metagenome | isolation source: freshwater sample F1-140 | place: China: Fuxian Lake, Yuxi | collected 2017-12-25 | reverse complement strand
GTCCTTGGCAAGACGAAGTTGCTGTACAAGATCGCCAAGGCGGCGACCGGCCATCCGGAGGGCGCGGTGAAGGAAGTGATCTTCCCCGCCGTCAACGAGGGGACTCTCAAAGACCTGATCGAAGAAGTAGAGGCCGAGGAAGGACACGAACATCGGGTGAAGCGGGTGGCGCGCGCCTCCTACGGTCATCATTACCGGCGCATCGTGCCTACGCTGCTGGAGGTGCTGTCATTCCAGTGCAGCAACGACCGGCATCGTCCCGTGATGGACGCCCTGGCTCTCCTCGACAAATACAGAGACCATAAGGCCGCTGTTTTCCCGGAGAACGAGAAGGTGCCACTGAACGGCGTCGTCCGCAACGACTGGCAAGGCCTGGTGGTCGACGACAAGCACGGCGGCGGCATCAACCGCATCACCTACGAGTGGTGTGTGCTGACGGCGTTGCGCGAGAAGGTGCGGTGCAAGGAATTGTGGGTGAAGGGCGCGGATCGCTTCCGCAATCCGGACGAGGATCTGCCGGAAGACTTCGATGCGCGCCGTGAGGAGTATTACGCGGCCATCGGGCAGCCCCGCGATGCCAAGGCGTTTGTCGAGACGCTACGCGGCAAGATTGCCGAGGCACTGGCGACACTCGACGCAAGCTTGCCCAATAATCCCAAGGTCGTCATCGTCGCCACCAAACGGGGGAAAGCTCGAATCTCTCTGACGCCGCTGGATGAGCAGCCGGAGCCGCCCAACATCGTCAAGCTCACGGCCTCGCTGGTGGAGCGCTGGCCCATGACCAATCTGCTGGACATTCTCAAGGAGACCGAACTTCGCGTGCGCTTCACGGACGTATTCCGGACGGTGGGGTCGCGCGAGGCGCTCCCAACGGATGTGCTCCAGCGGCGGCTTTTGCTGTGCCTGCATGGACTGGGCACCAACGCCGGATTGAAGCGGATGTGTAGCGGCGGCGGAGAGGACAGCTACTCCGATCTGCAATACGTGCGGCGGCGCTACGTCACCAGGGAGCACCTGCGGTCGGCCATTGCGCAGGTGTGCAACGCCATCTTCGGCGTCCGCGATGCCGGTATCTGGGGCGAAGCCACCACGGCGTGTGCCTCCGACTCGAAGAAATTCGGAGCTTGGGATCAGAATCTGATGACCGAGTGGCACGTGCGCTACGGCGGGCCGGGCGTGATGATCTACTGGCATGTGGAGAAGAACTCTGTTTGCGTGTACTCGCAGCTCAAGGTCTGCTCTTCTTCCGAGGTCGCGGCCATGATCGAGGGTGTGCTGCGCCACGATACCGAGATGGATGTGGAGAGGCAATACGTCGATTCTCACGGCCAAAGCGAAGTGGGCTTCGCCTTCTGCCACCTGCTGGGATTCGCGCTGTTGCCGCGCTTGAAGAACCTCAAGAAACAGAAACTCCACCGGGCCCAGAAAGACGAGCCCGGCCAGTACGCCAATCTGCAGGCAATCCTGACCAGGCCGATCAACTGGGAACTCATCGAGCAGCAGTACGACGAGCTGATCAAATTCGCCACCGCGCTACGGCTCGGAACGGCCGACGCCGAATCGATCCTTCGGCGCTTCACCAAGAGCAATGCCCAGCACCCGACCTACAAGGCGCTGTGCGAACTGGGCAAAGCCCTGAAGACCGTGTTTCTGTGCGACTACCTGCGGTTGGAACCTCTGCGGCGCGAGATCCACGAAGGCTTGCAGGTGATTGAGAACTGGAACAGCGCGAACGATTTCATCCTGTATGGTAAGGGCGGAGAGTTCGCCAGCAACCGGCTCGAGGACCAGGAGATTCTGATGCTGTCGCTCCACCTGCTGCAAGTGAGCCTGGTCTACGTGAACACGCTCATGATTCAGCAGGTGCTGACTGAGCCGACGTGGGCTGACCGGTTGACGGCGGTGGATTTGCGCGCCCTGTCGCCGCTCAAGTGGCAGCACGTCAATCCGTATGGAACCTTCACCCTGAACATGGGAGAAAGGCTGCCGCTGGCTCAGTGAGCGGCCAGCTCTGCCGAAATTTCGGCCTTCGCTAGGTTAAGGCCTACTACAATCGGCACCGCATTGTCCTGCATGCCCATCACAATACCACGACGGTCCTGGCCTGCTACCGCCTCGCGGCGACGAGGTGACGGGCTCCGCGCTTAGCGTACGTTTTGGTTCCGATACTTGTGGAACCCCACGCTCGCGTTTCCACTGATGACCTTGTCAGGCCTTGATTTTGCGCAGTTCAAGCCAACGCACTTCGAGTTCGAGAAGAAGGACGAACAGATCAACATGCGGGTTCCCCGGCCCTTGCTGGAGGCTGTTAAGGCGAGGGCGAAAGACCGAGGCATTCCTTACACCCGGTTCATCCGGGAAACGCTCGAACAGGCCATGGCCCGGCCCCAAGTAATTTCGAAGACCGCGACTTCGGGGTCGCGAAAAACTGAGCGGTCCCTGGGCCTTGCAAACGTCTGAGCGGCCGAGGGTATGGGGGCCGCGCGGGATTTTGAGCTTCTCACCTATGTGGCCTTGTTTTGGCACACAAGGTGTTCCCGATCCCTCTGCGGAACCTCAAATCGAGATCCGCTCGACGATGTTGCGCGTGACGCTCCGCCGCCGCCGGTCGTAGATTTGGGTGGTCTTGGGGTTGGAGTGCCCGGCGAGGTATTGGACGTCTTCGAGCGGCACGTCCTGCTTGAGGAGGTCGGTGACCACGGCGACGCGGAACGAGTGCGGCGAGAAGACCGGCGGCAGTCCGGCGTCCTTGAGCCGCCGCTTGAGCATCTGGCGCATGAGGTGATCGGAGAACCGCTCCCCGGTCAGGACCCGCTTCTTCTTCTCGGCCGAGCGGAAGAGGGGGGTTGCTTTCGGATCGTCCGCGATGCCAGCGGCGTCGAGGTAGGCGCGCAGCCAGGCCTCCAAATCATGCCGGACCGGGATCTCGCGCTCCTTGCCGCCCTTCTCCTGAAAGCGCAGGGCGCGCTGATCGCCGAGAATCATCTCCGGCGTCACATCAGAGCGCCTGCCAAAGAGCGTGAGAAGCGCAAGGCACGGGGATTCTGGCCGGCCGCGGAGATCTGATCGCCGCCGCCGCGCTGAATCACTCGCCGCACACCGGCGTGGGCCGCGGAATGAAAGTGGGCAAGGAGGAGATCGTGGGGCTGGTGGCCGCCGTGAATCTCTATGTGGCTCGCGACCATGACCATGTGCATGCGACATGGAACAAGAAGGTGAATTTTCTCGTCGCCGAGCTCCAAGGAATCCCAGGCGTTACGGCCCAGGCGCAGTCCGCCGCCAACGGTCATGACCACGGATTTCTCGAGCTCGTTTTCCGCTGGGATCCGAAGATCATCCCTCTCACCAGCAAGGCCATTGCGGAGGAGCTGAGATCCGGAGAACCGAGGGTCATTTACTACCCTGAGTACGGGGACGAGCACAGCGGCGTGGTCCAGACGCGCAGTATGAAGGAGGGCGAGGAGATCCGCGTTGCTCACCGCTTGCGCCAGTTGCTTCTTGCCGGAGCGAAACGCAACGCGTAGGGCGCCGCGGATCAGGGAATGGCCAGTCGCCGCGCATCCCAATCGGTGACAAAGCCATGAGCCGGCGCGTGAGTGATCATCACATCGATTCCCGCCGAGAGCGCTGCCTCCTGCGGAGTCACGCCGCAGGCCCAGAACACCGGTACACCGCTGTCGCGGACTTGGTCCACCGGCGGACCCACGAGCGGATGCCGTAGATCCGCGCCAATCGCGGCCGGGTCGCCGATGTGGATGGGCGCGCCATGGTTGAACGGAAAACGCGTGGTGACCTGCACGGCGCGAATCGCCTGCTCGGCCGTGAGCCAACGCATCGTCACCGCCATCGGACCATGAAACGGACCGGCGGGCGTGGTGGGTAGCGTGGTGCGCAGCACCCAGCGATCCTTGCCCGTGGGGATGCCCGCATCCTCGAGCGCCTGATCGAAGGTGATGCCGGAGCCAATGAGGAACGACACGAAGTCGGGCTGCCATAGCGAAGTGGCATCGGTGACGTCGTCCAGGCGCCGTCCCTCGCGGTAGACGGCATAGCGCGGCAAGTCCGTGCGGAGGTCCGCTCCGGGGGCGGTGAGACGCGGCACGGGATTGCCCACGTCCAATACCTCAATCACCGGGCAGGCGCGCTGATTCCGCTGGCAGTACAGCAGAAAGTCGTAGGCATATTTCTCGCGGATCATCGCGAGATTGCACTGCAGGTATCCGAGAGCCGCGCCGCGGGTGGTTCCCGCATAGCGCCCCTCGCGGCAGGCTTGGCGAAAGTCGCGCGGATGCGCGTGGGCCCATTCGTTCATCGCACGCCTGGCACGCCAACGCCGCGCGTGCCTGTCACGCGGGGCTTCACCACGATGTTCCAGACGCACAACAACGCCGCGCCCAGCAGCGCCGCCGCCCAGCCGAACGACAGCGTGGGAAACACGATGTTGGCCACCGCCACGGCGCCATAGAGAAAACGTTCGGGCCAGGACAACATTCCGTTGAGGTAGCCCACCAGCGCCACCGCCCATGCGCCCGTGCCCAGCAGCAGACCGGCAAAGGCGATGAGTACGCTCGGAAGCGGACCTTGCCCGAGCAGCAGCGGGTCAAAGGCGAATCCGAAGGCGATCAGAAACAACACGAGACTCAACCGGAAGGCCTGCCAGCCGGTCTCCATCACACCCGCCTTGGCAAGGCCAGCGGCCGCGAACGACGCGAGCGCCACCGGGGGCGTGATCATCGAGAGCACGCAATAATACATCACGAAGAAATGCGCGCACAGCGGGGTGAGGCCCAGTTTGATCAGTGTGGGCACGAAGAGAATCGCGCCGATGATATAGGCGGCCACCGTCGGCAGACCCATGCCCATCACGACACAGCCGACGATGGTGAGCACCAGGGCCACATAGATGTTGGCCGCGCCGCCCTCGATCAGCTTCGAGGAAAAACGCAGCGCCAGATTCGACTGCACCGCCACGGCCACCATGATGCCGATGGCGGCAATGGGGATGGCCACCTGCGCGGCCTGGCGAGCGACATCCTCGATCACCCCGAGCCAATCGCCCACGCTCAGCCAACTCGCGCGACGCAAATACGCGGAGGCGATGCAGGCGGCGATCGCGGCCACCACCGAAATCGTGGCGGACTTGCCGGAGGCGAGCAGCCCAATCAGCAGCACCGGCGGCAATAGCAGGTACAGCCGCGGCAAGATCGGCGCGGAAGGGGCGGCCTGGCTGGGGTCCAACGTGCCGATGCCGCTCTTGCGCGCGCCCAGATCGACGATCGCAAACAGCGCGAAGTAGAAGGCCACGGCGGGGATGACGGCCGCCATCGCAATGCGGCCATAGTCCATCTGCAGCATTTCCGCCATCACGAACGCGGCCACGCCCATCACCGGCGGCATCAACTGGCCGCCCGTGGAGGCGAGCGCTTCGATGGCCGCCGCATTCACCGCCGAGTAGCCGGCGCGGCGCATGAGCGGGATGGTGAAGACGCCCACCGACACGACGTTGGCCACCGCGCTGCCGCTGATGGTGCCCATCAGGCTGCTGGATACCACGGCCGCCTTGGCCGCCCCGCCTTGCTGCCGCCCGCTGGTTTTCAGCCCGATATCGATAAAGAGCTGGCCGCCGCCGATCGCCGCATAGGCGGACCCGAACATCAGGAAGTAAAAGACGAACTGCACCGACGTTTCCGTGGTCACGCCGAGGACGCCGTTGGTGGTCATCGTCATGATCTCGATGGTGTCCGCGAGACTGAAGCCACTGAAGCGCGACCAACCCGGAAACCACTGTCCGGCGAAGTTGTAGAACAGCGTGAACAATAGCAGCGCAAGCAGCGACCAGCCCACGCAACGCCGCACACCTTCGAGCAGAAGAAACATCAAGACCAGGCCCGCGGCGATGTCGATGCCGAGGATCGGATCCACCGCTTCCACGCGGTCCGCCAGCCGTTGCGCGTGGAAAAGGAAGTACGCGCCCACGGCGCCTGACGCGGCCACCAGCGCGGGTCTCAGCCAGCCCGGCCCGCCGGATGTGTTCAGGAACAGCACCGCCAGCGCGAAGAACAAATGAATGGGGCGCGCCACCATCGGCTGTTGCGGCCAGACGATGATCGCCAATTGAAAGGCGCACCAGAGAACGCCCAGCCCCAGTGTCGCGATGCCGGCCCGCGGCGCGGCGGACGATTCCTCGAGCGTTGCGTCTAGAGCCACTGCCTCTCCTTGAAATACCGCGCGGCTCCGGAATGAAGCGGAACACCGGTGACTTCGCGCCGGTGGCTCGTTTGCGGATTGAAATCCGCCCAGGCCTTGTGAGCCTGGAGCATGACATCGCGCCGTTCGCACAGCGTTTTGGTGATGGTGTAGGCGAGGTCTTCCGGCAGATCGTCGCGGGCGATCAGCACCGTGCCGCAGTCCACGGCGGCGGTGGGCTTGCTCTGGCCCTTGAACCACACCGGCAACGGGCGCGGCGTCATCCCCTGGCGGGCGAGCATGGCGAGCAGCCCTTCGTCGAAATCGAGGAAGCGGATGCCAGCGGTCGTCGCGGCTTCGGTGAGCGCCGGATGGCCCTTGATCGCGGTTTCAAAGTAGAGGTCCGCGCGCCCGTCGGCCAGCATCTCGGGAATCTGGTTCACCGACACCTGGATGATGGCGCCGCCGCTCGCCGCCACCTGGGCCCGCGACAGGCCATAGTGGGCGAGGATCATGTCGGCGGCGACGGGCACCGTGCTGCCGGGTGGCTTCATGATGATGCGCGGCGCCGGCGTCGATCGCAGCATCTTCTCGAGGCTCTCGTGGCCGGAGCGCTGGATATACTCCTCCCGGGCCACTACCGTCATCCACACCGAGTTGAGCCCGCCCACCAGCGCGCGGATTCGCTGATGACGCACGCCATGGAACGCGAGCGGCAAACCCTCCCACGCCCAAACGGCCGTGGCCACCTGGCACAGCGCGATGGAGGCTTTGCCGCGCTCCACCAGCGCGGGATTGCCCGTGCCGCCGCCGCGCGCGAAGATCTCGATGGATTTTCCCGGCAGTTGGTCTTCGAGCAACTCCGTCAGCGTGGCGGCGAAGACATACCAGGAACTGCCCGGGGGCATGGCCGCGATCACCAGCGCCTCATGCGGCGGAGCGTTAGCGGCGGACCAGACGGCCGCGCCCGCGCCCGCCGCGGCGGCAGCGGGAAGAAACGTACGGCGCTTCATCGGCAACGGCCTACGACACGGCCGCGAGTTCGCCAGCGGGGCTCAGCTTCGCGTCCGCCACGGCCTTCCGGATACGCTCGAGCATTGCGCCAGACGGCGCGGTCACCGGCGGACGCGTTAGGTTCGACTTCAACCGGCCCGCCAGCATCATCGCCGTTTTCATGCGCGCATGCGCATCGCCGCTCGGTTCGCCGCTCGCGTACACCACCTCTTTCAGCGGATTGATCTTCGACTGCACGGCCCGCGCGCGCGTCAGGTCGCCGTCACACACCGCCTGATACAGATCCACGATTACTTCCGGAATGAACGAGGCAAAGCCCACCAGGGCGCCGTCCAGACCTTGCACCATCGACGTCAGCAAATACTCGTCGTGGCACGTCAACATCGTGATCCGCGGATTTGCGGCGCGCACGGCCGCGAGGTCGCGATCGTACTTCGACATTTCACGCGTGCCGATCTTCATGGTGGTTACGCGGGGAACCGCGGCCAGGGCGGCCAGGAGTTCCGATGAGTAGGTGGCTTTGGTCCAAGCCGGATAGATGTGCACCACCAGATTGATGTCCACCGCCTTGGAGATCGCCGTGAAGTGATCGATCACGTGTTGCGGCTGCATCCCGAACCGCAGCCAATAGTGCGGCGGCATCACCAGCAGCCCTTGGGCGCCCGCCTCCTCCGCCATCTGGGCGTGCTCCACGGCTTCCGCCATGCCTTCGCAGCAGATGCCGGAAATCACCGGCACTTTCAGATCGCGGACTTCATCCGCCACAATGCGTGTTGCCTCGGCGCGTTCCTTGGGGCTCAGCGCGAATACCTCGCCGGTGTGCCCATTGGTGACCAGACCGCCGATTCCCTGGTGACTCGCCAGCCAGCGGGCAAAGCGGCGCAGCTCTACTTCGTCAATCGACAGATCGTCGCGATAGGGCAACTGCATCGCCGGCAGAATCCCCGTGAACGGCTTGACCAATGACATCCTTCTTCTTCTCCTCATCCATAATCAAGCGGCCGCGGCCGCGCCGGACATCCGCAGAATCCGGCTGAGTTCCCCGGCGGCGCGCGTCAGCGCACCCGCCGAACTCTTCACAAACGCATCCACGGGCCCGCTCAGTGATGGCGACGCGACACTCACCGCGCCAAACGGTTGGCCGTCCGGATCGAGCACGGGCGCCGCCAGCACGCGAAGGCCGGGTACGTGGTCCTGATCCGACAATGCATAGCCGAGTTTGCGAGTCAGCGTGAACCGGCGCTCCAGTTCCGCCAAAGTCACCGGGGTGTTGGGCGTGAGTTTGAAGCGCTCCCGCATCCCCAGAATTTCCTTGCGCCGCTTCGGCGGCAGGTACGCGAGAATCGCATGGCCGGCCGCGGCGCAGTAGACGGGAATGCGCGAACCCACGCGGATGTTGACGCCCAGGCGGCCCCAGGCAGCCTGGACCCGCTCGACATAGAGAACGTCCCCACCCTCCAGCACCGTCAAACTCGCCGCGTGGTTTACTTCGCTGACGAGCGAGCGCAGCACGGGCCGCGAGGACTCGTGAAAGTCCATGCCCGCGATGGCATGAAAGCCGAGGTCAAGCACCTTCATGGCTAGCCGGTAACGCTTGGCTCCGCCGATTTGCCTCAGATATCCGAGCATCACCAAGGTCTTGATCAGCCGGAACGCGGTGCCCGGGTCTAGCCCGGCGCGGCTGGCGATTTCCGAGAGGGTCAACTCGGGATCCCGCGTGGTGAATGACTCGAGCACGCGCAGGCCTTTCGACAAAGACAAGACGGTGCTCTTGGCGCTCACCGCCGGATCGATACGGGCGATGCGGGCCGGCGAGGTCTGGCGCGCGGAACTTGCCATGTTTCGGATTCCGAAGCCTTGGATGCTCCGGCATTCGATACCGTATCACGCCCATCGAAACAGGTCAACAAAAAACGCTTGCCGAGGGGCAAGAGATCTGATAGCATCCTACCGAACAGGGAGAGTACATGTTTCGCTATCCGAAAAACAAGCTCGCCATCGCGCTGCTGCTCGCCACGCCCGCGCTGCACGCCCAAGTCACCACGGCCACCTTCTATGGCATCGTGACGGACCCGACGGGCGCGGTGATTGCCGGCGCCGAAGCCACGCTCACCAACGACGGGACGCAAGGCGCGCTGAAGCAAACCACTGATGACTCGGGCGAGTTTGCCTTCAACTTCGTGCCCGCCGGGACCTACACGCTCCGCATCCAGGCGAACGGATTCAAGGTGTCCTTGAACAAGGGCGTTCCGCTGAGCGCCGCCGAGAGCCTGCGCCGCACGTTCGCGCTGGAAGTGGGCACGGTGAGCGAGTCGGTGGAGGTCACCTCGCAAGCGGCTCTGGTCAATACGGTGTCCGCCGAGCAGCGTGAGAGCATCGGGACGACGCAGGTGCAGGAACTGCCGCTCGCCCGCCGCAACGTGGCCGGGCTGATGACGCTGTCGAGCGGAGTGACCCGGAGCGGCGGCGATGTCTACCTGAACGGCGCGGGCCGCGGCGGCACCAGCGTGGCCGTGGATGGAACGGACGCCACCGGCAACCCGGAGCGGCCGTCGTTGGCGATGTTCGGCGACTTCAACTACATCAACGGGATCAGCATCGAGGCCGTGGGTGAAGTGCAGATTATCAAGGGAGTGATTCCCGCCGAATACACGCGATCGATGGGCGGCAACCTCAACATCATCAGCCGTTCGGGCACCAACCAGTTTCATGGAAGCCTCTTTGAGAACTTCCGCGCCGAGAACCTGAATGCAAGGCTGCAGTTCCTGAGCACCAAGCCCGGCGTGACATTCAATCAGTTTGGCGGTTCGATTGGCGGTCCGATTCTCAAAGACCGGTTGTTCGGCTTCTTCGTCTATGAGGGTTACCGTGAGCGCGCCTTCGCCGCCGTATCCGGCAACGTTCCCACTGAGCGGCTCCGTGCGGACATGCTGCGCGCGGTGCCCGCGTACAAGACGTTTCTCGACACCCTCCCGCTGCCGAATCAACCCCACAACACGGCGGGCGCCACGGGCCAGTTCATCGGCGCGGGATCCCGCAAGAACAACGACAATCACATGGTGATCAAGCCGGATTGGCGCATTTCGGACAACATGAGCGCGGCGGTTACCATCTCGCGCTTCCGCCCCACGGCCACGCAGCCGCGCGTTCAGGCCATCAACTCGCGGCAGTTTACGGGCGTGACGGATCGCGTTTCGGCGATCTACACCTACTTCAAGAGCCGCTGGACCTCGGAGAGCCGGTACGGTTACAACAAGAACGTCGTGGACCGGCTGGATGCGATCTTCAACGTGATGGATGCGAACAAGGCGGAAGGCAAATTCGGCGGACGGCGCCTTCCCTGTATCAACGCCGTGGGTTTCGGCGGCTGCGGCGAGATCCTCACGCTGGGAGCGCCGAATCACTCCTTCGATCAGAAGGTAGCGTTCATCAGCGGCCGCCACTCGTTCAAGTTCGGCGGCGTGTTCTTCCGCCGGTCCATCGGCCGCTCCAACATCGAGAACCCCGACATCCGCTTCCAGAACGAAGCCGACCTGCTGGCCAACATCCCGAACCTCGTTCAGATGACCTTTGGTACGGACCTCTATACGGCGAAGTCGAAGGAGTGGGGCTTCTTCGTGCAAGACGACTTCCGCTTGAGCAAGAAGCTCGTGCTGAACTTCGGCGTCCGGAACGACCACTTCGGGAACTACGTCGCCAAGGGCGCCAACGGCGGGCCACCGCATGCGTATAACCGGGGCTTTGTCGACTTCGCCACGTTCCGCCACACGCCGGTCCGGCCGATCGACAATCCGCTCGAGAACGATTCCATCAATATCGCGCCGCGCCTCGGGTTCAGCTATAACCCGGACGGCAATAGCAAGAACGTCATCCGCGGCGGCGCGAGCACGATGTTCACCAACATGGCCGGCGAAACGATAACGCAGACGGTGCAGAATTCGCTTGTCGATCCGTTCCGCTCGGCGTTCAGCCGCGCCGAAGCGCTGCAGTTCGGGTTGAAGTACCCGCAGTACAACGAAGATGTGATCAAGCTGGTGGCGGGCGGCGCAAGTGGCGGGTCGCCGCGCGTGATCGATCCGAATATCGTCTCGCCTTACGCGTTCAGCCTCTATCTCGGCTACCAGCGCCAGATCAACGCGTCCATGGCGTTGGAGACTGCCTACGCGGGCAATCGCGGCGTGAAGTGGCACACCAGCAGGCAGGCGAACGAAGTGAATCCCCTCACCGGTATCCGCCCCAACCCGGCTTTCGCGCGAATGGACTATTGGGACAACGCCGACAGCACCTGGTATAACTCCTGGCAGACGTCGCTGCGTTATCGCATGTCGAGCAAGCTGACGGCGAATATTCACCACACGTGGTCGAAGGCGACCGCGTATGGCGCCGGCGATATCGGATGGACTTCCACCAATACGCCCAACTTTTTCGACCTCCGCTCGAACCATGCCTTGGCCGATGGCAGTCTGTTGCACGTGTTCAATGTGAACGCGGTCTACGAACTGCCGAAGCTGGCCAATACCGCGGCGGCCTTACGCCATGCCCTCGGCGGCTGGCAGGTGTCAACCATCTTCAACGCGCAGACCGGCGCGGGGATCAACCTGAGCCACCCCACCGGCATCAGCGGCACGCGGCCGGATTACGTGGGCGGGCAAACCATTCTCGGCAACTACCGCGAAACGCTGGTTTATCTCAATCGCGCCGCGTTCGCGGCGGTGCCGGAGAACAATCTGGGCAATGCGATCCGTCTCGGCAATCTGGGCCGCAATCCGCTACGCGGTCCGGGCCGGTGGAACGCCGACGTGAGCTTCGGCAAGAACTTCAACTTCAAGGAGCGCTATCGCCTGCAGATTCGCACGGACCTGTTCAACTCGCTCAACCACACCAACTACGGCAATCCGGACACCAACATCGAGTCGGCCAATTTCGGGCGCATCACCGGCACCGCCGGCGCGCGCGAGATTCAGCTCAACGCGCGCTTCGTGTTCTGACCCGGAACGAACGTGGCCATGACAAACCGGCGGCATTTCGTGATGGGCGCGGCGGCGGTCGCCGGACGCCGCCGGGCCGTGGCCGCCAGTGACAAAGTCACCGTCTGCCTGATGGGCGTTGGCGGGCGCGGACAGACGATGGCGCAGTGGTTCGGAGCGCTGCCGGATGTGCGCATTCCGCTGATCTGTGACGTCGACGAGAATGTCACCGGCAAGGTGATGAAGATGGTGACCGAGTCACAGGGGCAGGCGCCGCGCTTGATCTCCGACATCCGGCGTGTGCTGGACGACAAAAGCGTGGACGCGATTGTGATGGCCACGCCCCTGCACTGGCACGCCCCTGGTACGATCCTCGCCTGCGACGCTGGCAAGGATGTCTACGTGGAAAAGCCCGCTTCGCACAACATCCGCGAGGGGCGCCTCATGGTGGACGCCGCGCGGCGCAACCGGCGCATTGTGCAGATGGGGATTCAAGCGCGCAGCCGCCCGGTGACACAGCGCTTCGTCGAGTATGTCCAATCCGGCAAACTGGGCAAAACGCTCATGGCCAAGGTGTGGAATGTGCAAATGCGGAGCAACATCGGACGCAAGGCCGACGAACCGGTCCCCGCCGGGGTTGACTACGACATCTGGACCGGCCCGCTGCCCAAAATGCCGTTCAACCGCAACCGCTACCACGGCACCGTGAACTGGCATTGGCACTATGGAACCGGCGATATCGGCAACGATGGCGTGCACTGGCTGGACATGGCGCGCTGGGCCATGGGTCTAGGCGCTCCGAGCCAAGTCTCGGGAATGGGCGCCAAGCTGTTTTTCGACGACGATCAGCAAACGCCCGACACGATGAACATCACCTATGACTACGGCGGCAAGCTGATACAGTTCGAGCAGCGCTTGTGGAATCGCTATCGCATGGAAGGCTCCGAGAACACCGTCGCCGTCTACGGCGACCAGGGCATGGCGCAAGTGGGCCGCTGGCAGGGCGGCCACCACGAATTTCGCGTGTTCGACAACGCGGGCAAGCTGATACATTCCGACCGCGAGCCTTCACCCGACTTCAACTACCACGCCCGCAACTTCATCGATTGCATCAAGAGTCGCCAGGCTCCCACCGCCGATATCGAGGCAGGTCACCTCTCCACCGTGCTATGCCACTTGGGGAACATCGTGGCGCGCACCGGGCGGGCGATTCGCTACGATGCGCGCGCTGAGCGTGTCGTGGAAGACGCCGAAGCCCAGCGTTTGGTCTCACGCGAGTACCGGACACACTGGTCCACTCCGAAGGGAGTGTAGCGGTGGACGTATCCCGTCGCTCGATGCTCACCATGGCGGCGAGCGCCGCCTCCTCGTCCGCGGCTCCGTCTGATCTGTCGTCCCGCGTGTGCCTGTTCACCGATCACCTGGCGGCGTTCTCTTATGAGGAAGTGGGCCGGATGCTCAAGGATCTCGGCGTAACCGGACCTGACCTCACGGTGCGCAATGGCGGCCTGGTTCAGCCCGCCACCGTGGCCACGGATCTGCCGCGCGCGGTGGAGACGTTCGCCAAGCACTCGCTCACCGTGGCGATGATGACCACCACCGTCAGGTCGGCCGATGATCCGCTCACGCGCGGCGTGCTGGAGACCGCCGCCAAACTGGGCATCCGTTACTACAAGCTCGGCTACTATCACTACGACGACCTGGCGCGTTGGCGGGAGACGATCGATTCCACGCGGGGCGCGCTGCAAGGGCTGGCGAAACTGGGCGCGCGGCTCGATCTCCGCGCCGGCATGCACAATCACGCGGGCGACTCGGTGGGCTGCTCGCTCTGGGATTCCTGGGAGGCGATGCAGGGCGTTGATCCGAACCGGGTCGGCTTCTTCTTCGATCCGTCGCACGCCACCATCGAAGGCGGCAACACCGGCTGGAATCTCAACTTCCGCCGCATCGCGCCAAGACTGTTCATGGTGGCGATCAAGGATTTTGTCTGGGAGAAGACCAGCCAGGGTTGGCGCACGCGCTGGGCGCCGCTCGGCGAAGGCCTGGTGAAATGGCCCGCCTTCTGTGCGCTGCTGAAGTCGACGCCGTTTGCCGGCCCCATTTCTCTCCACATTGAGTACGACCCCGGCGGCAAGAGAAAGACCGAGCGGTATGATCGTAGCTTCGAGGCCGCGGCGCGAGACCTCCAGTTTCTGAAGCGTCATTTGGCCGCCGCCTGACAGGGAGACAACCGGGATGGAACGACGAACTCTGCTGCTATCCACCGCCGCGCCCGCCATTCTGGGAGCGGCCGGCAAGTCCGGCGCCCGCCCGCCTATCCTCGGTTCCGGCGAACACACCTACGAAGCGATTCATGACTGGGGTGAACTGCCCGCCGGTCTGCGCTGGGGCAACACGCACGGAGTCGTGGAGGATTCGCAAGGGCACATCTACATCGCCCACACCAGCCACGCCTCCGCCGAACGCCATGACACGCTGGTGGTGTTTGACCGCAAGGGGAAGTACATCCGGAGTTGGGGAGCGGCGTTCCGCGGCGGGGCGCACGGACTACATCTGCGCAAAGAAGGACGCGACGAGTTCTTGTATTTCGTCGACACCGGCAAGGGACGTCCGGGCGGCGGCATCAGCGCCAAGGATACCTGGATGGTGAAGATGACGCTGCAAGGGGAGGAAGTCCTGCGCATCGGCTACCCGAAAGAAGCGCCGGGCTACAAGCCGGACGGCTCCACCAAGTTCAGCCCGACGAACGTGGCCATCGCGCCGAACGGGGACATCTATCTCGCCGACGGCTACGGCGCCTACTACATCAATCAGTACGATGCGCGCGGAAAGTTCATCCGTTCGTTCGGCGGCAACGGCAAGGAGCCGGGCCAGCTTGCCGCGCCGCACGGCTTGATGGTGGACACGCGCGGGAAGGATCCGTACCTTCTGGTGGCGGACCGCACCAACAACCGGCTGCAGAGGTTCACGCTCGACGGCCGGCATCTCGGCTTCGACGGCGGCGTCAACCTGCCTTGCCATTTTCATGAGCGGAAGGGTGTGGCGGTGATTCCGGATCTCGCCGCGCGCGTGACGCTGCTCGACCGCGACAACAAGGTGATCGCGCATCTCGGCGAAGACTCGACGGGCGATTGGCAGGAGTTGCGCAAGAAACCGCGCGGCGAGTTCCGCGCCGGGAAGTTTGTCAGCCCGCATGGCGCTTGTTTCGATCACGCCGGGAACATCTTCGTTACCGAGTGGGTGGAAGTAGGGCGAGTCACGAAATTGAGGCGGGTCTGACCATGGAGCCGGTGGTGGTCGATTTCGCAACGATACCGGGCGTGCCTTGTCCCTGCGGTACGGCGCGCCGGGCGTTTGCCGACGTGCCGGAGTTCCCGGCCACCATCCACGTGACGGAGATCAGCGAAGATGCCGCAGTGCACTATCACAAGCGCCTAACTGAGACATACTACTTCCTCGAGTGCGGTCCGGATGCGCGGATGGAACTCGATGGCCGGCCGGTGGCGGTGCGGCCGGGCCACTGCGTGTTGATTCCGCCCGGTGTGCGGCATCGCGCCATCGGCCGGATGAAGGTGCTGATCGTGGCCATGCCGAAGTTCGACCCGGCGGACGAGTGGCTCGATTGAAAGGACCGCGATGAAGAGGCTCGGACTATTTTTGGTTTTCGCCGCGTGCCAGGGATGGCTCTTGGCGGCGGATGTGTCCTTCGTGCAAGCGAGCGCTGACAGGATCGACGTGAGCATCAAGGGCAAGCCCTTCACGTCGTTCCACTACGAGGCCAAGTGGGACAAGCCCTTCCTGCATCCGATCCGCACGGTGAGCGGAGGCATCGTCACGCGCCGCTGGCCGGTGGAGGAAAAGACCGGCGAGATTGAAGATCATACCTGGCATCGTGGGCTTTGGTGGGGACACGGCGACATCAATGGCGTGGACTTCTGGCGCGAACTCGGTCCCGCCAAGTCGGGACGGTTGGTTGTGGACGGCAAACCGCGCATGAAGGGGAACCGGTTGGACGTGGTGTGCAACTTCACCGGTCCCGATGGCAAGCGACATGGCTCAGTACTGCAGCAGTTCAGCTTCGGCACTAAAGGCGGGCTGAACTGGGTGGACGTCACCATCACCATCCGCGCCGACGCCGGGATGGGCCTCACGTTCGGCGATACCGAAGATGGCGGCCTGGGCTTCCGCTACTCGGATGACTTCCGCGAAGCGAGGGGTGCGACGCTCCGCAACGTCGACGGACTGACTGGTACGAAAGCGATCTGGGGCAAACGCGCCAAGTGGGTGGACTACGCAACGGCGCGCGAAGGCCGCCGCGTTGGCGTGGCCCTGCTCGACCATCCGTCCAATCCCCGCTACCCGACCTACTGGCACGCGCGCGGCTATGGCCTCAACGCCGCCAATCCGTTCGGCGTGCGCGACTTCACGAAAGACAAAACGCAGGATGGCCAGCTGGAGGTTCCAGCGGGCGGGACGCTGCGTTTCCGCTACCGGATCGCGGTTCACGAAGGCGGCGACCCGGAATCGTATTGGAAGGAGTTTGCGGCGGCCAAGTAATATGTCGAGCCGTCCGGCCATGATCGTGTTGGCGCTGGCCGCCGCGTCGAGTGCGGCGGACCACTGGTCGCTCGTTCCGGTGCGCCGCCCCGATCCGCCGAAGGCCGGCGCGACGGCAGGGCTCAACGAGGTGGACCGCTTCATCCGCGCGCGGCTGGAGAAGGAACGCGTCGCGCCTTCGCCCGAAGCGTCCAAGCCGGTGTTGCTGCGCCGGCTGTCCCTCGATCTGATTGGGCTGCCGCCGGCGCCGGCTGAGATCGCCGCATTTCTTGCCGATCAGCAGCCGGGCGCCTGGCAGCGGCAGGTGAACCGTCTGCTCGAGTCTCCGCACTATGGTGAAAAATGGGGCCGCCACTGGCTGGATCTGGCGCGCTATGCGGACTCCGACGGTTTCCGCTCCGACCGCTTTCGCCCGCACGCGTGGCGATACCGGCATTGGGTGATCGACGCACTCAACCGCGATCTCCCCTTCGATCAATTCACGGTGGAGCAGGTCGCCGGCGATCTGCTGCCCAACGCTACGCCAGACCAGCGCATCGCCACGGGGTTCCACCGCAACACGCTCACCAATCGCGAAGGCGGCACTGACCCGGAGCAGTTTCGCGTCGAGCAGGTCATCGATCGCACCAACACGCTGGGCACGGTCTGGCTGGGGCTCACCGTCGGGTGCGCGCAATGCCATGACCACAAGTACGATCCCATCAGCCAGCGCGACTACTACCGGCTGTTTGCCTTCTTCAACAACGCGGATGAAGACCATATGGAAGCGCCCATGCCCGGCGAACTCGGTCCGCATTTGCGGGCTCGCCCGGCCTACGATGCGAAGCGCCGCGAAATCCTGACAGCCCACGACGTGCCCAAACTGCAGGCCGAGTGGGAGGCCGGCATGCTGGAGACGGCCGCGCACCCGGGTAAGCGCCTGGATTGGGACCACGCCTTTGACGACCTCCGTACGGACTGTGAGGACGGCGAGAAAATCCTCCGCTCGCCGGCCGCCTCGCGCACGCGCCGTCAGGCGAGAATTCTCACCGGCTATTTTCTCGGCAACTACGGGCGCGTGATTTCGAAAGAGCGTAAAGCCGAGTTGAAGTTCGACGCGGTGGCGAAGCAACTGCGCGAACTCGACGCCACGCTGCCGCCCGTGAGCGAAGCGCCCGTTTTGCGCACCTTGGACCGGAAGACCCATCTGCTGATGCGCGGCGACTTCAAGCAGCCCGGTGAAGCCGTCGAACCAGGCACGCCCGCCGCGCTTCCGCCACTCGACGCCGCCGGCGCGCGGCCCACTCGCCTCGACTTGGCGCGCTGGCTGGTGGCGCGCGAGAATCCGCTTACCGCGCGCGTGGCGGTCAATCGCATCTGGCAGGAGTACTTCGGCCGCGGACTCGCCCGAACCTCCGAGAACTTCGGCAATCAAGGCGAGCGGCCCTCGCACCCGGAACTGCTGGACTGGCTCGCCGCTGAGTTCATGGAGAGCGGCTGGAGCCTCAAGCATGTTCACCGTCTCATCGTTTCGTCGGCCACCTACCGCCAGTCGTCCCACTCGCGGGCGGACTTGGCCGCGCGCGATCCGGAGAACAAACTCCTTGCCCGCCAGACGCGGCTGCGGCTGAGCGCCGAAGCAATTCGCGATAGCGCGCTTGCCGCCAGCGGCCTGCTATCGCCCGAGGTAGGCGGCCCCAGCGTGCGTCCGCCACGGCCGGGCGGCGAGAAAGGTTGGAAGGAGAGCACCGGGCCAGATCGCTACCGGCGTGGTATGTACATTCAACTCAATCGCACGGCGCCGTATCCGCTGATGGTTAACTTCGACGCGCCCAACGGCTACGGCGCGCTGTGCCGCCGCGGCCGCTCCAACACGCCGCTCCAGGCGCTGAATCTGCTGAACGATCCAGCGTTCATCGAAGCGGCCCGCACTCTGGCGTGGCGCACGGAGACGGAAGGCCATGGCGATTTTGAGCCGCGGCTCGACCGGATGTTCGAACTATGTCTCGCGCGCAAGCCGGCTCACGACGAGCGCGACTGGCTCCGGACATACTGGAAGAGCCAGCCGGCCGGCATGGCCTGGACCGGGCTCGCTAGCGTGCTGCTGAATCTCGACGAGTTCATCACCCGTGAATAGCATGCCGCTGAACCGCCGCCATTTTCTACGCGCCGCCTCCGGTTTCGGGGGGCTGGCGCTCGGCGACCTGCTGGCCTCGGAGTCGACGCCGTATTCGCCCAAACTACCGCATTTTCCCGCCACGGCGCGCAGCGTGATCTTCCTGTTCATGCCGGGCGGACCCAGCCAGATCGACCTGTTCGATCACAAACCTGAACTCCGCAAGTGGCACGGCCGGCCTCTGCCCGCCTCGGTGACCAAGGATCTCAAGCTCGCCTTCATCAAGCCCAACGCGAACGCCGTGGCCAGCCCGCGCACGTTCTCGCGACACGGCCAATCCGGCGCGGAGATTTCCGATCTCCTGCCGTATACCGCGCGCCGCGCCGACAATCTTTGCATCGTCCGCGGCCTGCACACCGATGCCTTCAATCACGATCCCGGCGAACTCCTGCTGATGACGGGATCGATGCAGCCCGGACGGCCGTCCATGGGCGCGTGGGTGAGCTACGGCCTCGGCAGCGAGTCGCGCAATCTCCCTGGTTTCGTCGTGCTCAGCTCCGGCGGCGGCCCGAGCGCGGGCTCCAATGACTGGTCCAACGGGTTTCTGCCGTCGGCCTTTCAAGGCACGCCGCTGCGAGGCTCGGGCGACCCGATTCTGTACCTGTCGAACCCCGAAGGCTTCACGCCGGAAATGCAGCGCGCCCGCCTCGACGCCATCCGGCGCATGAACGAGAAGCGGCGCCGCGAAACGGGCGACGTGGAGATCGACGCGCGCATTGCCTCGTACGAACTGGCTTTCCGGATGCAGATGGCGGCGCCAGAATTGCTGGATCTTAGCTCCGAACCCAAGTACCTGCTGAACCAATACGGGGTTCATCGAGAGCCGACGCATCAGTACGCGCTGCACTGCCTGCTGGCCCGGCGCATGGTGGAGCGCGGCGTGCGCTTCATCATGGTGTCGCATGGCAGTTGGGATGACCACAACGATATCGACAAGAACCTCGAGAAGAACTGCCGCGTCACCGATCAACCGGCGGCCGCTCTGATCGCCGACCTGGAGCAGCGCGGCCTTCTCGATTCGACGCTCGTGATCTGGGGCGGCGAGTTCGGCCGCACCCCCATGACGCAACAGCAGCGGTCCGACATCGGCTATGGCCGCGATCATCACCCGAACTGCTACAGCATGTGGATGGCCGGCGGCGGTATTCGCGCGGGCGCAACGATCGGCAAGACCGACGAGATGGGCCTCGAAGCCGTCGAGGACCGCATTCACGTGCACGATTTGCAGGCCACCATCCTGCACACCCTCGGCTTCGATCACACGCGCCTCACGTTCGCGCATTCGGGCCGCAACTTCCGGCTCACCGACGTGGAGGGCAAGACGGCGAGTAAACTCTTGAAGAAGGGTTTGGCATGAGAAGCGTTTTGATCGCTGCACTGCTGCTGTCGGCGCTCGCGGCGGCCGCGGTGGATTTCACGCGCGAAATCGAACCGGTCTTTGCATCGCGTTGCGTTTCGTGCCACGGCGCACGCACACAGATGAAGGGTCTGCGCCTCGATAACCGCAACGATGCGGTGCGCGTCTTGTCGCCGGGCAAGAGCGATGCGAGCATGCTGCTGCGCATGGTTTCTGGCCTCGAAGAGAAACGCGTTATGCCGCCCGTGGGTCCGCGACTCACCTCGGCGGAGATCGCGAAGTTGCGCGAGTGGATTGACGCTGGCGCGGATTGGCCCGTGTCCACGGCGGCTGCCGCGGGAGCGAAGAGCAAGCACTGGTCGTTCCAACCCGTCGTGCACGCCCCGCCGCCCGGCACACGCAACCGGACCTGGGCTCGCAACGAGATTGACCGCTACATCCTCGCTCGCCTGGAACGCGAGGGCTGGGATCCGTCGCCCGAGGCAGCCAAGTCCACATTGATCCGCCGCGTGTCGCTCGATCTGACGGGCTTGCCGCCGTCGCCTCGCGAAGTCGCCGAGTTCCTTGGCGACAATCGCGCTGACGCCTACGAGCGTCTGGTGGATCGCTTGCTTGATTCGCGGCACTACGGCGAACGTTGGGCTCGTCCCTGGCTGGACCTTGCGCGCTATGCCGACAGTGACGGCTACGAGAAAGACTACGTGCGCCCGCATGCTTGGCGCTGGCGGCACTGGGTGATCGACGCCATCAACGCCGACATGCCGTTTGACCAGTTCACGGTGGAGCAGATCGCGGGTGACCTGTTGCCGGACGCGACGCTCGATCAGCGCATCGCCACCGGGTTCCACCGCAACACGCTGACCAATCGCGAGGGCGGCGTCAACATCGAGCAGTTTCGCGTGGAGCAGGTGATGGATCGCGCGGCCACCGCCGGCGCCGTTTGGCTGGGCCTCACCTTCGGCTGCGCGCAGTGCCATGACCACAAGTTCGACCCCATCTCGCAGCGCGACTTTTATCAGATGTACGCCTTCTTCAACTCCACCGCCGAGATGAACATCGACGCACCGCTGGCGGGCGAGATGGGTCCGTACCTGGCGGGGCTGCCCGAGTATCGAAAGAAGCGCGAAGAGATCCTGGCCAAGTACAAGGTGGCCGACTACCAGCCCGCCTGGGAAGCCCGCATGAAAGAGGCGCGGGCGTTTCCAGGGAAGTGGACCGATTGGGATCACGCCTTCGACGCGTTGACGAAATACCTGGACCACGCGCTGCAAATTCTCGACACGCCGCCCGAGCGGCGCACGCCGAAGCAGACCGGCGCGATGACGGATCACTTCATTCAGAACTATCACCGCGTGATCAGCAAAGAGCTTACGAAGGAGCTGAAGTTTGGCGATGCGCGGAAACAACTGCGCGAACTGCGCGCCGGCTTCCCCGCCCTCAGCGAAGCGCCGGTCATGGCCGAGGAAACCACGCGGCCCTCGCACATTCTCACGCGCGGCGAGTGGAAGAAGCCCGCGGCTCCGGTCAGTCCGGTGGTCCCCGGATTCCTCCACGCCGCGCCGCCGGGTGCGCCTACGTCGCGGCTGACGCTGGCGCGCTGGCTCGTGTCGCCGGAGAATCCGCTCACCGCGCGCGTAACGGTCAACCGGGTGTGGCAGGAACTGTTCGGACGCGGCCTCGTGCGGACTTCGGACGACTTCGGCGCTCGGGGCGAAAAACCCTCGCATCCGGAATTGCTCGATTTCCTCGCCTCCCGCTTTGTGGACGCGGGCTGGAAGCGCAAAGCGCTGATCAAGCTCATCGTCACCTCCTCCACGTATCGCCAGTCCTCGCACGCGCGCCCGGCGATTGACGCGCGCGACCCCGGCAACGCGCTCCTGTCGCATCAGTCGCGCCTGCGCCTTCCGGCCGAGTTGGTGCGGGACTCGGCGCTGCACGTCAGCGAACTCCTCTATCCCGCGATCGGCGGACGCAGTGTCCGCCCGCCAATGCCCAAGGGAGTGATCGAACTGGCCTACGGCACCGACGCCGGGTGGCCGGAGAGCAGCGGCCCCGATCGCTACCGGCGGGGCCTGTACATCCACTTCCAGCGCACGGTGCCCTATCCGCAGTTGATGAATTTCGACGCGCCGGACGCGAGTCTCGCGGCCTGCAAGCGAGACCGCTCCAACACCGCTCTGCAGGCGCTGAACCTGCTCAACGATCCCGTCTTCGTCGAGTCCGCGCAAGCAGTTGCCGCGCGGCTTCTGCGCGAACAACCCGCGCAAGCGGTCGCCGAGCGCATCGATCATCTGTTTCGGATCTGCCTTAGCCGGCCGCCCAGCCGGCGCGAAGCGGAGTTCGCCACCGGCTACTACCAGCAGCAAACCAGGCTGTTCGAGCAGGACCCCACGGCGGCGGCAACACTCTTTCCCCTGGAAATCCCCGGCGTCTCGCGCATCGAAACCGCCGCCTGGACCGGCTTGGCCAGCGCGATGCTCAATCTGGACGAGTTCATCACCCGCGAATGACGGAATCCACCATGCACCTCCACGACGAAGAATACACGCGCATCCAAAGGCGCCGCGACTTCTTCCGTTCCTTCAGCGGCATGTTGGGCGGCGCGGCCCTGGCGAGTCTGGCGGGCGCCGTCGAGGCCCCCGGCAATCCGCTCGCGCCAAGGAAGCCGCACTTTGCCGCGAAAGCCAAGAACGTCATCTTCTTCTTTCAGGAAGGCGGCCCCAGCCACCTCGATCTCTACGACCCCAAGCCGGCGCTGCGAAAATGGCACGGCCAGCCGCTTCCGCCATCGATGAGCAAGGATCTCAACTTCGTCTTCGTCAAGCCGGATGCGAAGGTCCTCGGCACGGAGCGCGTCTTCAAACCGTACGGCCAATCGGGCACTGAGTTTTCCGACTACATTCCCCATATCGCCACCCATGCGGACGACATCTGCCTCATCCGCTCGATGCACACCGAGGCGTTCAACCACCACCCCGGTCAGGCGCTGCTGTTCAGTGGCTCCACACAGTTCGGGCGGCCCACCGCTGGCGCGTGGGTCTCTTACGGGCTGGGCAGCGAGTCGCAAGACATGCCGGCGTTCGTCGTGCTGAGTTCGGGGAAAGGCACCAGCGGCGGTTCCATGAACTGGGCCAGCGGATTTCTGCCGTCCACCTACGCCGGAACGGTGTTCCGCAACTCGGGCGAGCCGATTCTCTATCTGCCCAACCCGCCCGGCGTCACGCGCGACACGCAACGCGCGCGTCTCGATCTGATCCGCAAACTGAACGAGGAGCGCCAGTACGACACCGGCGACGCTTCGATTTCGAGCCGCGTGCACTCGTACGAACTCGCGTTCCGCATGCAGTCGGCCGCCCCGCGGTTTCTCGATTTTTCGCAAGAGTCCGCCAAGACATTGGAAGACTACGGCGTCAACAAGGACCCCACTCGTCCTTACGCCGTGAACTGTCTCCTAGCCCGCCGCATGGTGGAGCGCGGCGTCCGCTTCGTCATGCTGGCGCACGCCAGTTGGGACCACCACCAGGAACTCAACAGCAAGCTGAAGCAGAATTGCGCGATCACCGACCAGCCGATCGGCGCATTGATCGGCGACCTGAAGAGCCGCGGCCTGCTCGATACCACCCTGCTCATCTGGGCCGGCGAATTCGGCCGTACGCCGGTGGGCCAGTTAGAACGCGTGGACGAAGACCCGGGCCGCGATCACCACCCCAACTGCTTCAGTATCTGGGCTGCCGGCGGCGGCATCAAGGGCGGACAGGTGATCGGCAAGACGGACGAGATCGGTCTCCAGGTGGCTGAGAACCCGGTGCACATTCACGACCTGCAGGCCACCATGCTCCACACGCTCGGCCTCGAACATACCCGCCTCACGTATCGCCATATGGGCCGCGATTTCCGGTTGACGGACGTGGGCGGCAAAGTGGTAAAGCAGATGCTCCAATGAAACAACAGCGCCGAACCTTTATCGCCGGCTCCCTTGCCGCCACCAGCATGACCACCTCCACTCCGGCCGCTTCCGCCACGCGCGGGTCGCGCATCGACTCGCAAAGTCACCTCTTCTCCGAAGAGTTCTTAAAGCTCCTCGAGAAGCGCAAGACGTCGCCCTACGTCTACCGCGAGGGCGATGACCGCTACGTGGTCGTGGGCGACTGGCGCCGCCGCCTGATGCCGAAACACACCGACGCGGCCGCCAAGATCGCCGACATGGACAAGGCCGGCATCGCCATGACCGCGCTCAGCATCAACGATCCCGGCCCGGAGCTGTTCGGCAAAGACTCAACCGCGATGGCGGTGATGCTCAACGATTTCATCGCGGAGACTGTCCGCCAGCATCCCACGCGGTTCTTCGGACTCGCCACGCTGCCGTTTCACTCACCCGGCGCGATGCTGAAGGAGTTTGACCGCGCCATCGGCAAGCTCGGCATGAAGGGCATTCTGCTCTACTCGAATCTCGACGGCAAGTTCCCCGACGAGCCCGCCTACCGGCCCTTGTACGCCGAGGCCGAGCGACGCAACGTTCCCATCCTGCTGCATCCCGGCCTGCCGATGACCTACAGCGCCGTGAGCGATTACCAGATGGCGCCGATGCTGGGCCTGATGTTCGACACCACCATCGCGCTGTGCCGTCTAATCCTGTCGGGCGTGCTCGATAAGCACCCCAACCTCAAGCTGGTTTGTCCGCACGTCGGCGGCGCGCTGCCGTTCCTCATCGGACGCGTGGATCACCAGACGATGGTGCTCAAGCGGGGCGCGGAGAACATCCGCATGGCGCCGAGCGAATATCTCAAGCGCGTCTATCTCGACACGGTTTCGCCCATTCCGCTCGCGATCCGCTACGGCATCGAGTTTTCCGGCGTGGACCGCATGCTCTACTCGAGCGACCATCCCTGGGTCGATCCGTCGCTCATCGCCGGGCACGTGGAAAGCCTCAAGCTGTCCGCCGGGGACGAAGCGAAGGTGTTCAGTTCGAACGCCAAGAGGTTGTTCAATCTATGATGTCTCGCCGCACGGTGGTCGGCGTGGCGGGAGCCGCGGCCCTCGGAGCCGCGGCTCCTCCCGGGCGTTTTCGCCTGGCCATCTGCAGCGAGACGTTTCCCGGAGCGTCCTTCGCCGGGATCTGTGAGACGGCCCGCCGCACCGGCTACACCGGCCTCGAGATCGATCCGTCCAACCTGAGCGAAGATCCGGTCTCGTTGACCGCCGCGCAACGCCGCTCACTCGCGGATCAGATGAAGGGGAACGGCCTGCATTTCTGTGGACTGCACTCGTTCCTCAAGGCGCCGAAAGGCCTGCATCTCACCACCCCCGATGCCGCCGCGCGCTCCCGCACGCTGGACTATTTCGCGCGCCTCATCGATCTCGCGGCTGACCTCGGCGCGTCGCCGGTGATGGTGCTGGGATCGTCCAAACAGCGTCAGGCGATCGATGGCGTCACGCCGTCGGACGCGTCCAAACGCGTGGCCGAAGCCCTCGGCAAAGTGGCGGCTCAAGCGAGCCGGAGAGGCGTGACCATTTTGCTGGAGCCGTTGGCGCCGCACCTGTGCAACGTCATCAATACGATGGCCGAAGCAGTCGCGATCGTGGAGCAGGTGAAGAGCCCGGCCGTGCAGTCGATGTTCGACACCCACAACACGACGGCCGAAACCACGCCGCTGCCGGACGTCATCCGGAAGCACTTCAGCCGGATCCGCCACGTGCACCTCAACGAGCTCGATGGCAAGTACCCCGGCGCCGGGAAGTTCCCCTTCACCCCGGTGTTGCAAACACTCTGCGATCTCAACTACCGGGGCTGGCTCTCGGTGGAGGTTTTCGATTTCAAGCCGGACGGCGACACCGTGGCCCGCCTCGCCGCCAACCATATCCGGAATCTCGAAGAGGGCCTCAAGTAAAGGCAAGAGAGGAAAAGCTTAGATGAATCGTAGATACTTCATGATGGGCGCCGCGCTCGCCGCAACGGCCGCGCGCCGGAAAGCGGTAGCCGCCAGCGATCAGGTGAATGTCGGAATCATCGGCGTGGGCGGTCGCGGCCGGCACCTGCTGGGCAGCTATGGCAAGATCGCCGGCGTCAACGTAAAGACGCTGTGCGATGCCGACAAAGCCTCACTCGAAAAGGCTCAGGCGATTGCGCTCAAGCTCGGGATCCCGAAGCCGTCCGAGACGAACGACATGCGCCGGATGCTGGAAGACAAGGGAATCGACGCCGTCGTCGTCACCACGCCCGATCACTGGCATGCGCCCGCGGCCATCCTAGCGGCCGACGCCGGCAAGGATGTCTACGTCGAGAAACCCTGCTCGCACAATATCCGCGAAGGGCGCTTGATGATCGACGCCGCCCGCCGCAACGGCAAGCTCATGCAAGTGGGCACGCAATCGCGAAGCCGCGAATCCACGGTCCGCGCGATCGAACTCGTCAAGTCCGGCAAGATCGGCAAGGTGCTGATGGCCAAGGCCTGGAACATCCAACTGCGCGACGACATCGGGCACAAGGAAGACGGGCCGGTGCCGCCGGGCGTCGACTATGAAACGTGGCTGGGGCCCGCGCCGTGGATACCGTTCAACGAAAACCGCTTCCACTACAAATGGCACTGGCACTGGCATTTCGGCACCGGCGACGCGGGCAACGATGGCGCGCACCAGATCGACATCGCGCGTTGGGCGCTCGGCGTGAATTACCCCACGCGCGTCAGCGGATCGGGCCGCAAGGTGTTCTTCAAGGACGACCAGCAGACGCCGGACACCATGCTCGCCAACTTCGACTACGAAAACGGCAAGAGCCTGATCTGGGAACAGCGCATCTGGACTCCCTACGGGATGAGCGAGATCGAGAACGGCGTGGGCGTCTACGGCACCGAAGGCATGGTGCACATCGGCCAGTACAACCGCCGCTGGGGTTATAAGGTGTTCGACAGCAAGGGCAAGCTGGTCCAGCATGACGACGCCGGTGACGACGATGCCATTCACCAGCGCAAGTTTGTCGAATGCATCCGTTCGCGCCAGCTTCCTCCGGCCGACATCATGGAAGGGCACCTCTCGGCCATCCACTGTCACCTGGCGAATATCGTCGCGCGTACCGGCCACAACCTCGCGTTCGATCAGGAGACCGAGTCGATCCCGGCGGATCCAGCCGCCAACGCTCATGTGAAGCGGGCGTACCGGACGCACTGGGGGACTCCGAAGATGCTGTAGTGGGGTTCGACGGCGAACTGAGATCCGGCCGGATTGCCCGGAGGCTGCGGCTCGCCCTTCGGCCTCTGGACTTCCCTGCCCCGCCCGCTTCGCGACGTTGCACGCGTGTGCCATTACTGGGCTAGATATCCGCGCGGCCGGGATGGCCCGGTTCTGGCCGGAGATTCAACGGTTTACCCGGCTCCTCCGGGTTGGAAGCCGTTGAAAACAAGATGGGACCACGGTCGCGGGCCCTGGCTCGGCTCTACGGCGTGCGCGGCGGTTCGGTCGATCGGATCCAGGGCGAGTTGTTGGCGATTCCGTTTGACGAGACGATCAAACAGGAGCAGAAAGGGGTACGGTATCCCTTTCGAGTACAGTGGTCGAGTCTGAGCTTCGCCACTTCTGTAAGAGAAGGGGAGTCGAAAGGGATACCGCATCCCTCAGTCCGCAAAGCCCGCGAGAATCGAGCGCGCGATGTCCTTGTCCTCGCCGGTCGCCGCCGGGTCGTCGAGGACGGCCTGCTGCTGCTTGCGGTAGAACTCCATCTCCTCTCGGAGCGCGGCTTCCTTCTGCGCCTCCGCCTGCTTGCGCATTCGCTCGGCCTCCCGGTAGTGCTCGAACGCCGCGCCCTCGAAGCACCGCGGAACCGCGGTCAGGAGGAATCCCATCGGATTCTGGATGTTCCGCATACGCGCGGCTAGTTCCAGCTTGGCGGAGGTGAAGTGGACGATTTCATCCTCGGCGGCGTCCGGCGCATGCTGGCGGCAGGCCTGGACCAGCGCGCTGACCGAACCTTCTTCGGCAAAGCCCAGCCGCTCCGTCAGGAGCGTGACTAGGGCGGGGAAGGGAACTGGCGCCGCCCTCTGCCGGGTGCCCTTTTCGATCACTGTATCCTGCAAGGGTACCGTATCCCTTTCGACTAGGGTAGTCCGTTTCAGTGATTGCGGCGGGGCATCGACGAATTGAACTCCCCGCGTCCGAATGACCCATTCCAATCCGGCGGCCTTGCGCCGCTCGAGAATAGCCTTGTACGAGTGAACCCGGTAGGTCCGGCCGATCCGCTCCGCGCTGCTCTCGCCGTGAACCAAGTCGAGTGCAAGCTTTTCGATTAGGCTCTGGCAATTGTTCTTGGTGTTCCGCGGCGTCAGACGCGCGAGGTGCGACATCACCTTCCACCCGGCCGTGATCAGCTTCGACTCCTTCGTCTCGAACCGCGCGATACGAGCATTCCAGAGCGCTTGGTACAGCGCCTCTTCGCCGAGCGAATGGCCGTCCTGCGCCATGACGCACTTCCGGATTTTGTGTTTCGGATCCGGAGTCGAAAAGGATACCGTACCCCTGACTGGAGCCGCCTCTACAATCAGACGGGGTACCGTATCCCTTGCGACCACCGGACTCGTTTCGGCTACCGCCTCCCGACCCGCTGCAGGCTCGTCCATGGAAAGGGATGCCGTATCCCTTTCGGGTACCGTATCCCCGCTAGCGTCCGCGCTTCGCGCGCGGATATGCTCCGGCGTCAGGCTATCGAGCGGAACATCCTTGATCTCATCCACCAGCCGCTGCAAGTGCGGCACCGCGTGCGGCCGCTCGAGAATCGACACGAACCCGCTCATCCCAGCTCCGTTCAGGAGCTCGTCCATGCTGATCGGTTCGAGCTCGGCCTTACGCCGTGGCTTGCTCGGCGGCGGTGTCGCCGGTGATGGCTGGCTTCGGCTTGACATTGAGGATCTCGAGGAGCTGTCCGAATGCGGTCTGGTAGTCTTCGTAGGCTTTGCAATGCGCGTCCATGTCGGCCAGGAACTTGTGCGCGCGCTCCGCCCTGGGCACGGTACCGTCCGTGCGAATCGGGGGCAACAACGGAATGTGGTACTTTTCCGCCATCACCTCGAGCGCCTTCATCGTGAGGCTGGTCAGGTTGAAGCGGCGGTCGACCATGGTCGGTAGCAGGCCGAGGGGCCGGATGTCCGTCTTGAATAACTCGGTGAGCATCCGGGTGGTTTCCAGGCACGCCGTGGCCCCTTGCAGGCTCAGCATGTCCATCGCCACTGGAATCAGCAGTTGCTTCGCGTACATGATCGAACACGTCTGGACGAGGTTGATCGAGGGAGCGACATCGATCAGCACCGCGTCGTAGGCGTCCTCGATCATGCCGAAGATCCGGAGGAACGCGAGCTCCCCAGCCGTCATGCCGAGCAACGCCACCTCGACCTTGGTCGTGTCGCGGTTGCTCGCGAGCAGGTCGATCCGGGGCGAGACCTGGATGACACAGTCCTCGAACGCGAAGTTGTGCACCACGAACGAGTAGAGGTAGTGCTTCGGCTTCATCCCGAGGACCAAGCCCAGCGATCCCTGCGGATCGGTGTCGACGATCAAAACGCGCATGCCCTGGTCGGCGAGGAAGCGCGCCAGGGTGTGGGTGGTGGTGGTCTTTGAAACTCCACCCCGTTGATTCGAGATCACAATGCGGATCATCGTCCTACCTCCCGCAGGGTTCGCCGGACGCGCTCGACGTCCTTCTCCGTCCAGAGCCGGTATCCGGTGAGGGGATTCCGGTCCGGCTCGGTGATTGCGCCTTTCTTCAGCCAGTTCAGCACCGTCTGGCGCGTCACGCCGAGGAGTTCCGCCACCTCGCTCGTCTTGAGGTATGCTACACGTCGGTGCTTCGCTGACGCCATTACATCATAGAGTAGTGGCTTTGCCTCACGATGTCAAGCGGAACTGTATAAACTGTATAATCTGGAGGGCACGATGCCGATTCGTCCCCGAGCATCGCTTCATCATCCGGCTTGATGATGATGAGCGCATTTCCTCACACCGCCGGGCCACCCGCTGCCTAAACTGCCTAAAATCTTCCTAAAAGCGGTGGTCGAAAAGGGTACTGCCCCGCACCCCATTCATCACCCCATCCCCATGCCGAATGGGGCGCCCCGCTATACCCCGACCGACTCCCGACCCCCTATCCCATACGACCCCGGAGCTACATCTCTTTCGACCACCGTATCCCTTTTGATTTGTCCACGGGACCCGAGCCCGACGTGTAGTCCAATGTTCCCAACCTCCCTTACGTGAGCGGAGACCGCGCCAACGGGTCCGGCTCACTCGCCGCCGTTGCTTCTGAATTCGGACCGCGTAGCTCGGGGCGCCGAACCGCGGGTTCGCACGTTCGCGAATCGGCTGGCTTCGGCTGAACAGAGATATCCGCCGTCTTCATTCCGGGCGACCGCGGCCGCGGGCCAAACGAGACAGGAACGGGGTGAGCAGCAGGGAGCCGGACCCGGTCCGTTGTCCGCGTGTTCCTCAAAAAACGATGCGCGCCTGCAACTGGATCCAGCGCTTGGTGACCTGGCCGCTCGTGCCGGTGACGCGACCGAAATTCGTCGAGAACGGATTCACGTCCGGAGCCGCGAAGCTCGACCGGTTAAACACGTTCAAGGCATCGCCGCGAAGCTGGAACTGGAGGCCCTCGCGAATCCGGAAGTTGCGTTGAATCGTCGAGTTCCAGATGTTCAGACCATCCGCTCGCACGCCATCGACCCGTGTCGGGAATACTCGCTTGTGGAAAGCCGCCGGACCACCCTCGCCGCTGACCGGTGCGCGCGCAGGCCGGCTTCCATCGCTTCGGAGACGACGGTGCTCAGGTCCACCTTGCGTGTCCGCGCGATGCGCGCGGCGTCATCCAACGCGGCGGCGGAAAGGGTCAGCGTCGTCCGGCGCTTGCCGTGGCTGGTTCGCATGGATACACTTTAGTTAGCATCACACGCCGCATCAAGCTGTCCCGCCATGCCGTGCGTGCCCCAGTCGATCGCCGTCATCGCGCGCCTCCCCCGGCCAAGCTCTCGCAGGCCGCCGGCGGACGGGTCTCCACCTCCGGCGCCCGTTCCTCCATCCGCACCAGGATCTTGCCGCCCCTGGACCCGTTACCGCGGCGCTGGTACGCTCGGTAAACGCGATGCCGAAAGCGGATTCGACGAATGCCCCGGCCACGATGCCGGGCCGCGTGATTGCCCGGCTTGACGACATCAAGGCTTGGTTCCGCTCCGGCTACCGCACGCAGGAAGTCCCGGAGATGCTCGCGCGCGACGGCATCAAGCTGCATAAGGTCTGCATTCAAAAACTGCTCTGCATTATCGGGGAGCCGGCTGGCGTACGATTGGGCATGAGTGAACCCCGGGCGTGGGATTCCGCGTTTCCGAGGAAAACTGCGAACACCAGGAGCGTGGTATATGATCGTGCTCATGCCAACACTTCGCCTCGCCGCCGTTCTGGCGCTCGCGGGGGCGCGGTTCTTCGCGCAAACCACCTCCACGGAAATCCTCGGCTTGGTGACGGACAGCTCCGGCGCCTCGGTCCCCGCGGCGCGCGTGGTCATTACGCGCGTGGCCACGGGGCAAGTGCTCGCGCGCGAGACGTCGTCCACCGGCGAGTACTCGTTCCCTCTCGTCGAAATCGGCGAGTACACGGTGCACGTCGAAAAACAAGGCTTCCGCGCGAAGACCGTCTCCGGACTGCGCATCGAAACGCAGCAGAAGGCCCGCGTCGACAAGCGGATGACCATCCCCGATCTGCACGCGACGATTCTCCATCAATTGGGCATCGACCATCGCCGGCTTACGTATTGGCACAACGGCCGCGACGAGTCGTTGACCGATGTGGCCAAGCCCGCACGGGCAAGATCGATCCGGTCCTCGGACGCGACGCCGAGATCCGGCGGATGATCGACATCCTGCTGCGTCGAGGCCTTTGTTTGTTACACTTGGTGTTGGCGGGAACTCGCGTACACGGAGATGAACAAGTATCTCCAGCGGCAAGCCAAGGAAGGCTCCTCGCTGTTGGAAGGGCGGGCGGACCGGTTCGTGCCGCCGCCAGCGACGGCGCGCATCATCCGCGACCAGGTCTGGACGATCTGGTGCGGTGGGCGGTCGCGGGGGGCGCGTTTCCGGCTGGGGCGGAGCCGGAACCCGTCACCTCCGTCGCGGACTGGTTGGGCGTCTTCGCGCGTGGACGCCACGATCTTGATCCTACACCCGCGCGGGCTTCGAGCGGCGCTCTTCCTCACGGCGTTCCATCTCGGCCTCGAACAGGTCGAGCAAGTCGAAGCGCGCCTTGGCGGCCTCCTTCTCGACGAAGCGGTAGCGCTGCTCGGCTCTGTGGTCGGAGGGCTGGGCGTCGGCGGGCGGGAGTTCGGGGAGGTACTTGAAGACGGCCTTGGCGTGGGCGAAGAGGAACGCCATGGTCGCGCGCTGGCCGACGTGGAGCTTCTTCAGGCTGCCGAGGATCTGGTTCTGGTTCGCCGCGAGGACCTTCTCGACGTCGAGGTCGGCGGTGTCGGTTTCGGTCCGGCGGCCGAGGTCCCGCTTGACGACGGCGCGGACGTACTCGCCGGTGCTGGCGTGGCCCAGGGCTTTGGCGCGCTTTTGGATGGCGTCGAGGAGGGCGGCGTCGAGTCGAATTTCCAGACGCGCGTCGGCCTTGACTGGTGGATTTCGAGGCATTCCGTAGTGTACGGGATCTGTACGGAATAAGTCAACGCCGTTCCGTACATGGAAGTATTTGACAATACTTGGCAAAACCGACGCGGAACCACGTAGTGTACGGAAGTCCTTTATGTTCCACTACCGGGTTAGCCCCGCCGATCGTGTCGGAGCCCAGTGTCAAGCTCTCATGCACAATGGCTACCAACAGGCTACTTTTCAGATACAATCCGGCTACTATTGGAGATCGGAGGCTACCAACAGGGACGAAACAGGCTACCAATAGGCTACCGGACCTTGACCGCTACCGCGGCGCTGGCACGCTCGGCAAACGCCATGCCGAAAGCGGATTCGACGAATGCCCCGGCCACGATGTCGGGCCGCGTGATCGCCCGGCTTGACGACATCGAGGCTTGGTTCCGATCTGGCTACCGCACGCAGGAAGTGCTGGAGATGCTCGGGCGCGACGGCATCAAGCTGCACAAGGTCAAGTTCCGCCAATTGCTCGCGCGGTATGGGAAGTCGGAGAGCGCGGTCCGTCGCGCGATGGCCTCCCAAGCACCGTCGCCCGCCATGCCGCCCCCAGCCAACGTTGTTGCCGGGTTGAAGTCGAAGGACGCCCGTCGCGTCGAGTTCCGGCCCGATCCGAACCCGCGTTCCGAAGACCTATACTGACACCCCTGCGCCCTTCATTGATCCTCACGATATTGTGTTGTGTCAAGCACCCGATCTCTGCGGCTAAGAAGCCGAGGGGGCAGTTATCCATCTTTCTCTTCCGCCTTGATTTAGCCACGGAATACGCAGCCAGCGTCTTATCCTAATCCGTGGCGATCCCAGCCGGTTGGATCGATTCCCGGCGCGCCCGACGTCATGCCCTTCGGCTTGTTCCCACCATCGAACATCCAACGGCGTTTACCGCGGTCTCCACAGAACGCGCGTACCCCTGGCGAAAGGCGTGCCAGATCTGCCGGGTCCCACTCGGCCACGGGCTGCAACGGGCCGGCCCAGCCGGGCCGGTGCGCGATCGCAAGCGTGTCTCGGGCCCGATCACCCACGTTCGGGTAATTGCCGTGGAAGACGCGATGGTTGATCAGCACCGCGCCGCCCGCCTTGACGGCCTTAACCTAACCTAGCGAAGGCAGAAATTTCGGCAGTGGATGCCTACCGCTTGCCGGTGAGGGCACGAACGTAGTTCTCCCCCATGCCGTGAAGGCTCGTTTCGGCGTAGATCTGGGTGGTCGTGATCCGCTTGTGGCGGAGGAACTTCTGTACTTGGTCCAAGGGCATGCCCGCGTCGAGCAGAATCGTCGCGACGCTCGCCCGTAGGCGGTGCGGGGTGACGTTCTTTTCGATGCCCGCCCGTTGCGCGGCGTCCTTGATCAACCTCTGAACGTATCGCGTGGTGTACTTGTCGGCGCGGTTGCTCTCGAAGACGAAGCCGTTCCGGCGGCTGCCGAGGTGCGTGCGCAACTCCTGTGCCAGTGCCGGCAGAATGGGCACGTAGCCATCGCTGCCACCCTTGGCTTTGCCGATGTACACCTGCGGCGGATCGAGCGCCAGGTGCAGATCCTCAACTCGGAGTTGAACGAACTCGCTCACGCGAGCCCCGGTATAGAACAGCATCTTCACCATGAACCCATACTGGCTGGAATGACCGTAGGCACTCTCGATCAGGTGCTCGACCTCGACGCGGTCTAGCCGTTCCACGGTCCGGCGGCGCTCTCGTGGGGCCTCAACGCCGAGTTCGCGGCGGGTCTGCTCCACCACATGCTTGGTCTGGTCATAGGTCAGGTGATGCTTCCGCCAAAGCTTGGCCGTTTGCCGGGCGACCTCCGCTAAAGAGTTCGCTTTGCCGTTTTGACCGCGAACTTCATTGCGCCGGGAGCGGGGTTGAGAGCGTGGCATGCCTCAGAATACGCCGAATAGTTCGCAGTATGCTCATTCTGCGAACAACCGTGCCCGAGCACCATCCTTATAGGAATGAAGAAGGACTGGCACCCCGACGAGTTGGCCCGGCATTGGTCACTGTCTCCAAATGAGCACGATCTGCTCGGCGAGAGCGGAGCCGCGCGGCTCAACTTCGCCGTCCTGCTGAAGGCCTTTCAACTCGACGGACGCTTCCCCGAGCGACGCGGCGATGTCGCTGAGAGCGCCGTCTCCTTCCTCTCCAGGCAGGTAGGCGTGCCGCCGGAAATCTATTTCGAAGCGGACTGGAGTGAGAGAACGCAACGGCTCCAACGGGCGCAGGTGCGCGACCACTGCGGATTCCAAGCGTTCCGCGCCGAGGACGAGGCCGCGTTCATCGAATGGTTGAGCGAACGGGTCGTCTCCCCGAGCCCGGACGCGGAAGCCTTGAAGATTGCTGCCTACGGGCACTTGCGCGCGCAGAAGTTGGAGCCACCCGGACCAGACCGGCTGCGTCGTCTGCTGGACACCGCAGTCGCCCGCCGCAAGCAACGGCTGGTGAGCGCCACCGCCGCGCGCCTTTCGTCGCCGACCCGCGCCGCGCTGGACGCCCTTGTGAAAACCGCCGCACCCGAGAGCGATACCGATCAACTGCCCTTGTTTCCCGTCCGTTCTGAACTGGCCACAGTCAAGGATGGCGCTGGGGCAGTGAAGGTGGAGACCGTATTGGAGGAGATCAACAAACTGAAGAAGCTGCGGGCGCTCGAACTGCCGGAGAACTTGTTCCACGATGCGCCCGGCAAACTCGTCGCCCATTTCCGGCAACGCGCCGCGACCGAACCGCCGCGCGAGTTGCGGCGGCATCCTGCCGAGATGCACTATGCCCTGCTCGCCGCGCTCTGCTGGCAACGCCAGCGCGAGATCACCGACAATCTGGTTGAGCTGGTGATGCACATCGCCCACCGGGTGGGCGCGCGGGCCGAGAAGAAGGTGGACAGCGAGTTGCTGCAGTTCGCCAAGAAGGTCCTTGGCAAGACGAAGTTGCTGTACAAGATCGCCAAGGCGGCGACCGGCCATCCGGATGGCGCGGTGAAGGAAGTCATGTTCCCCGCCGTCAACGAGGGGACGCTCAAAGACCTGATCGAGGAAGTAGAGTCCGATGAAGGACACGAACATCGCGTGAAGCTGGTGGCGCGCGCCTCCTACGGTCATCATTACCGGCGCATCGTGCCTACACTGCTGGAGGTGCTGTCATTCCAGTGCAACAACGACCGGCATCGGCCCGTGATGGACGCCCTGGCTCTGCTCGACAAATACAGAGACCACAAGGCCGCTGTCTTCCCGGAGTACGAGAAGGTGCCACTGAACGGCGTCGTCCGGAACGACTGGCAAGGTCTGGTGGTCGACGACAAGCACGGCGGCAGCATCAACCGCATCACCTACGAGTGGTGTGGTGTGTGCTGACGGCGTTGCGCGAGAAGGTGCGGTGCAAGGAATTGTGGGTGAAGGGCGCGGATCGCTTCCGCAATCCGGACGAGGATCTGCCGGAAGACTTCGATGCGCGCCGTGAGGAGTATT
>SXGU01280629.1_pt1 | contig 36392 bp, 26 predicted proteins | sample 3174531 | NCBI WGS metagenome assembly SXGU01 (sample SAMN11356863, study PRJNA531348) | freshwater metagenome | isolation source: freshwater sample F1-140 | place: China: Fuxian Lake, Yuxi | collected 2017-12-25 | reverse complement strand
GTAACCGTATCGATCCATTGCGATAGTTCAGGATGTTGAGACATGGCAATATCCTCCAGTGAAAATTTGTATTGACACCTGTTAATTTATCTCAACATCCTGTTTTGTCTACTTTTATTTAAAAACCTACACTTGTAAGCATGGGGAGAGGGAGCTTTCTTCCTTAACTTAATGACAATGACAGCGACGCCGGAGCGTGGGAACGATGTCGTGTATGGGAGGTTATTTTTTGCTAGTTGCCTAAGTCGTATTACAGCGATTGAAGAATGAAAACGCTGTAAAAAATCAGTTTTGCAGGTGAGGTAGGTTTTACGTTAGGTCGTCTAATTAAACTGAATGCCGGATAAAGGCCCTATGCACGAAGGCATAGGCCTGTTTTGCCGGAAGTCGGCATCTATTGGCGAATGTGTCATGCATTGATCGCATCGACGCCGATACCTGAGCGTATTGGCTTCACTGCTTTAAAAACCTACCGCAACACGAAATGACTGAGGAAAATTTTAAGATGGCTGATAAAAACAAGAACGCTCATCCCGGTAAAATGGCTATCCATTCGAGAACAAAAATAGGGGCAGGCGTTATCAAAGGGCTTGTTGTATTAAGCATTTGTCATGCAGTACCGGCATTGTCTGGAGAGGACAAGGCCCAAAAAATTCAATTTAACCTGCCTGCCACCGACCTGGCTTCCGCATTGATGGGTTTCGCCGAGAAGACCGGCATGGAATTAAGCTACCCGTCGGCTATGACTGCAGGGGTAACATCCAGGCCGCTTAAGGGTCGTTACAGCGCACAGGAAGGCCTGCACGAACTATTGCGGGGCACCGGCGTGGTGTATCGCCCGACCGGTGACAAGGTGATTACCCTGGAGAAAGCCCCTGCGATGGTTGTCGCTGAAGCGCCGAAACAGGTCTATACCGATTATAAAACACCATCGGGATCAGGGGCCGGTGCGGGAGGCGCTACACTGCCGACGATGAAAGTAACAGGCGCCGCCGAGTACGATGATACCGACCCTTATAACCAGGATTATAATGTGCCTCATGCCGGTACCGGCACCAAGACCGATACGCCTCTGTTTGATACCCCTATTTCCGTGCAGGTGATACCGAAAGCGATTATCGACGACCAGCAAGCCATCGGATTGGAAAACACGCTTAAAAATGTCAGCGGTGTTGCCAAAAACTGGGGCTTTGGCGCCGACAGCAACGAGAATATTTATATTCGCGGTTTTGCCAATGGCACCAATAGCTCGGGCAATATTTATCGCGATGGGGTGTTAACGCCCAACACACCGATTTCGCTGGCGAATGCCGAACGCGTTGAAGTGCTGAAAGGACCGTCAGCGATGTTGTACGGTCGCGCCCAGCCGGGTGGCTTGGTCAATATCGTCACTAAAAGACCGCGTACTGAGGCGTATTATTCGTTGCAACAGCAATTCGGCTCCTTCGATACTTACCGGACTTTGCTCGACGCCACCAATAAAATCACCCCGGACGGCGCGTTGGCTTACCGCTTCAATTACGAGCATTTTGACGCCAATTCATACCGCGATAATCATCCGACGACGCGTGACTTTATCGCACCGAGCCTGACCTGGAAAATAACAGAGAAAACCCAGTTGGATTTTGATTTTATGTACCAGAAGGTCAATGCGGTCGGCGACTCCGGCATCCCTTATGATTTGCAATTGTCCGGCGCGATACCGGGCAAGATTCCGTTAAATTTTTCCGGCAATGAACCGACCGATTATGCCGACAAGGAATCTTATACCGGTGGTGTGACGCTGACTCATGAATTTAACGAGGATTGGAAAGTACGCGCCAAATACTCGACGCATAGCCAGGACAGTGCAACCGCACAGACGTTTATCGATGCCAATGCCGATTCTGTCGGTAACCTGTCGCGGGGCTTTTCCAAAACCAGCGATGATTTTGATAACCAATACGGTACGGTTGATATTACCGGTCATTTCGCAACCGGGCCCCTGAAGCATACCGTGTTGATAGGCTCGGACTATTATTATTCGAAAAACAAGAATCTTAACGCTTATGTAGGCCAGGGCGTACCTAATATTAATGTGTTTAACCCGCAGTACGGATTGGTTAATTTAAACGACACCCCGTTGGCAGGACTCAATACCAGCGTCAATGAATGGTACGGTATTTACGCGCAGGACCAGATTTCATTGTGGGATCAATGGCATTTATTATTGGGTGGCCGGTTTGATAACGCGATGTACAGCGGCCGTAACAGCGAGGGTGTGACCACCGATCACACCGACGACGATAATTTTAGTCCGCGCATCGGCTTGTTGTACCAGCCGGTTTCCTGGCTGGGCGCTTATGTGAATTATGTGAGCGGCTTTAACGCATTCAACCAGGGAAAACCGTTAGAGGGATCGTCCTTTGCGCCCGAAAAATCCAGGGAAATCGAATTCGGTTTAAAAGGCGAATGGCTGGACGGCAGATTGCGTTCCAGCTTGGCTTTTTTTGAGTTAACCAAGACGAATGTTAAATCGCAATTGCCTGCGCCCAACAGCAGTTTTTTCGCGACCACCGGCGCACAGCGCAGTCAGGGAATAGAGTTTGACCTGCAAGGGCAATTGACTGAGGACTGGAAAGTTATCGGTACCTATACCTATATCGACGCCTTGGTCACCCAGGGCAACGAATCCCCCTTCAGCGGTGTCGGTAAAGCGGGCAATCGCTTGGAAAACATACCCCGAAATACCGCAAGCCTGTGGTCGACCTATGATTTTTCAAGGTTCGGCGTACAAGGATTTAGCGCCGGAGCCGGTGTTTTCCTGGTTGACAGGCGCTCAGGCAATGTCGATAACAGCTTTAACATTCCCGGCTATGTCCGCGTCGATTCCATGCTGAAATATCAACGCAAGGTCGGTCCGTCTAATGTGACTTTTCAATTCAATATAGAAAATCTATTGGACAAAGAATACATGGCGTCCAGTAACGGTTACGGCAATTTTATCCACCAGACCATGCCGGGCGCGCCGCGTACTTTCCTGGGGTCGGTGAAGGTGGAGTTTTAACGTTAGCCTCTATTGTCGGATTATGCCAAAGCCGTTAAATGGCCAAGCCGTAATCTAAAGGCGCTTTTTCTTTTAGTTTCCCCTCACCCGGCCCTCTTTCGCAAGAAGCCGGCGTTTTCTTTCTTGACGCGACGGCAGTGACCAACGTCCCTGCCGTCTTAACTATGGAAAACATAATGAATCATACCATTCATACCCCGGTGTTCATTCTCTCCTGTGAACGCTCAGGCTCCACGATGCTGCGCTATATTCTCGACACGCACTCGAAAGTCACCTGTCCCAGCCATTTATACCTCGGCAATTTATGCGAGAGTTTAAACCGGATGTTAACGGGTACCCTGGCGCAGACGCAAATCGGTCTGGACGAAGCAGCTAAAAAACAGTTTGCCGTCAGTGAAACCGCAAAGATTATTCGGAGCTTCATGGATCGCTATGTAGAGGCTAAAAACAAACAGCTTTGGTGTGAAAAGACACCGATGAACCTGGACTATTTGGCTCAACTGGACGTCCATTTCCCGGATGCCCGATATATCTGCCTGTACCGGCAGTGTATGGATGTGGTTCGCTCCAGTATTAACCTGAGTAAATATCGCTTTCTGCCCGAGCATGTGCCTTATGTACATAGAAATCCGGAGAATATTATCGCTGCAATGGCTGAAAATTGGCTGGATAAGACCGGCAGGCTGCTGGAGTTCGAAGCGACTCATCAGGAGCGTTGTTTTCGACTGAAATATGAATCCGTGGTCATGCAGCCGGAAGCAACGCTTGCGCCGTTGTTCCGTTTTTTGGGGCTTGAATGGGAAGACGACCTGATGGAGCGGGTCTTCGAGACGGCTCATGACAGTGGCGAAGGCGATGGCCGCGCGGCATTATCCAGCAGGATACGTCAGGATTCGGTTGGCAACGGCACCGACGTACCAAGGGCGGGTATCCCAAGTAAATTTACAGCGCAAATCGATGGCCTGCTCGGTAAATTGGGCTATCCGTGCCTGGATGATTACTACGCTAAAAATACTGGGACTAATCGTGATGCAGCCGATAACAATGATATAGCCGGTATAGTTGAACGCCGTTTTGCAAAGGCCGTAACGCAAAACAGGCGTCGCTATCCGAGGCTTAAAGGTCTGTGGAATATCATTGTCACAAGTGATGCCGACAGGATCTGGCTGATTGACCTATCCGGCGAGGACGGGTTAATTAAAAAAGGCGAGTGCAACGCGGACACTACGCTTCGATTTTCCGCCGCGTTACTGGTCGATTTGGCCAATGGAACCCGTGATGCCGCCGAAGCCTTTGCTCAAGGCGAGATTGAAATCGAGGGGGTTGATGACGCGGCGTCATTAATGGATTTGGGGCGCCTGCTTTTTTCTTGAGCGTTGTTGTTATTGCCGATGAGGGTTTGGCATCGCTGAATCGTCTATCCATTACCTGTGCAGGGTAATTCTGTTTGCCCTCTTTACATGACCTTTTGTTATCCGGGCGTCTGCCCGCATCTTCCGGGAAACCATGAAACGATTTTATAATGATTTGCCTCAAGGAGAGGTCGTAGCGCCGGTGGATGTCGAAAAGCGTCGCCTCACGCGCTTGAAAAAACGCCGTAAAATCTGGCTGGATGTGCATTTGTGGCTGGGCTTGCTGTTAGGTTTTTTTCTTGCCCTGTTTGGCTTGACCGGCAGTATCCTGGTTTTTTATGAAGAGATCGATACGCTTTTGAGCCCGGAACTGTTCGTTGTTCAAGCGCCGCCGCAAGGAGAAGCCGCGTTCCGGCCTTTCGCCGACATTCAGGCCGCCGCCGCATCCGTCATGCCGACTAACGCCAAATTGGGCTTTGTGGATTACCCCGGCGATGCCCAAACCAGTTACCGCCTGGCTTATAACGTCCCGTCCGCCGTGCCCGACAAGCCTGATGTCTGGAAGGTGTATGTCGATCCTTACCAGGCCAAGGTGCTGGGCAAACAGTCGATCGACAAGGCCGACGCTATTTTACCCAGCGCTTTGACACCCTTTATATTCCAGTTGCATTTTGCCTTGCTGGCCGGGGAAACCGGTGCAACGGTCGTCGGTATCATCGGCGTGCTTTTGGTGTTTTCGGTGCTTAGCGGGCTGATCTTGTGGTGGCCGTTGACCGGTAGCTGGCGTCGGGTCTTGACGATAAAACCGCGCGCCGGCGTTGAACGCTTTAATCACGATTTGCATCAGGTGGCGGGCTTTTACACTTTCCCGGTGCTGTTCGCGGTGCTGCTGTCCGGTGTTTACATGAATCTGCCGAACCAGTTTATGACGCTGGTCAAGCAGATTTCACCCGGCACGCAAGGCTTTATGGATAGCCCACAGTCCTCGCCCGCACACGACCGGGCCGCGATAACACTGGCGCAGGCCTTAGACATCGCGCGTTCCCGTTATCCTGAAGGTCGCTTGAACTGGATGAGCTTTGCCGACGGTGACACCGGTACTCATCGCATCAGCATCAAAGAGGTGCCCGGTCTCAGTTATTTTTGGTCGGAACGGCTGGTCACGGTCGATCAATACAGCGGCGCCGTTCTTCAGGTCGACGACCCGGCAACTCGTCGCACCGCCGGTCAAACCTTTATCGATTGGCAATGGCCGTTACACAGCGGCAAGGCTTTCGGCTGGACGGGGCGTATCCTGGTGTTTATCACCGGTCTTGCTTGTCCGCTTTTGTTTGTTACCGGCGTCATCCGCTGGCTGCAAAAGCGGCGGGCGAAAAATCTAAAAGCGACAAAAGGAAGCAAGCTCCCTCGTCCTATGGGAGGGTTGGGAAGAGGAGAAATAGAGCACCCCCGGATTTAATAGGGGCGTTGGTCGGTCATCGGGCATTGGCGCTTGGCTGGATTAATGCAAGCGCCAACGGCGGTGGAATGGGGGTCAGTTATTGCTGTTGACTATCAGGCGACAGGGTGCGTGTCGCCAAGGGTTGTTGTTCCATTTGCCTGCGCAAGCTTAAAGGCCGCATGTCGGTCCAGACTTCTTTAATATAATCCAGGCAGTCCTGTTTGCTGCCGGATTTATTGACGGCTTTCCAGCCGCCGGGTATTTCTTTGTAATCGGGCCAAATGGAATATTGTTCTTCGTGGTTAACGACAACTTTATAAACGGTGTTATCTTCTTCGTCATCCCAAGCCATTTTTTTACCTCCGGTGTTGTAATGAATTAAATGCAGGGTTAATAGTCGATCAAAACGCTTGATGCGTTTCAATGCCTAATAAGACGAGCGACGGGCAATATAACCTCAGTCCCATGTCAGGCGGCCAGTAAAGTTTTCATGCGTTTGCGGCAATGCAGCAGGCCTTTCATGATGTGTTTTTCCACGCCGCTCTCCGATATGTCCAGTTCTCGGGCGATTTCACTATAACTCATGCCGTGAATATTATGCAGCGTGAAAGCCTGACGGCAACGGGGCGGTAGTTCATCGATCACGCTGCGCAAAATGGTCAGTTTTTGTTCCGCCGATGCCAGATGTTCGGGGGAGGGGGATTCGCTTGCCGGTATCAGCAAAGGGTCCTGCGATTGCGCGAAATTGTCGGTGATTTTTTGATGCTTCAGATAATCAAGAGCCAGATTCCTGGCAATGCGAAACAGGAAACAGCGGGGATGATCGATGATCTGTTTTTTCAGTTCCAATGAGAATTTGATGAAACTTTCCTGGACGATTTCTTCCGCTATGTCCTGGCAGTGAAGAATTTGGAAGACATGATAGACCAATTCGCTTTTATGTTTCGAGTAAAGGCTTTCTAGGCTGATGCTGATATTCATTTTTGCTTCCGCTGATGGTATTAAATGCTTATGAACAGTAACTTGGCTTGTTGAAAACAACCGTGCTTAACGGTTCAGGAATCCAACTGGATATGTTCTGAACAGCATTTCTTGTGCCACTCCAAGGAAGGGATGACGCTGATTGGGTCGGATCGCTGCTAAAACGTTTAATCTCAAGGGCCTGTAAAACACAGTTCAGCCGTTTGAGAAATTTGCCGTACTCAGGCAAAGATAATTCGGGTCGCGTGGTATTCCGTAAAGTAAGTCATTTGCCACAGTCAGTGTGTCAAATAACACAGTTTAATTGTTAGACTTATCTTATCGTCTCGATAACGGCTTCTTTTATCAGTATTCCAGGTGAGGTACTAGGGGGCGTCAGACGTCTTTTAAGTCAGGTTATTGAAGATAGCACATCTCAATTCAAACGCTTTCCCTCCGTTTTTACTCAGGAGGTTATTTTTATTCAAAATAAAACACGGAATAAATGACTATGTTGGGTTTTTTATGGCGTTCGTCCTGGTTCTTTATTCTGGCGGCCTCTGTTGCCGGTATTGCCAGCGGCTTAAGTAGCGCTGCGTTGATTGCGCTGATTAATTCGGCGTTATCGGGCCATTTTGACTATGCTGTATTGCTTTGGCGGCTTGCAGGGATATGTTCGGTGGTATTGCTCAGCGCGTCGCTGTCCTTTTACCTGATTAACCGGCTCAGCGAAAAGGCGACCTATGACTTGCGGGTGCAGATCAGTCGATCGATTCTGGCGGCTCCCTATCCCTGCCTGCAAAAACTGGGCAAGCCGGCATTACTGGCCAACCTGACTGAGGATATTTCGGCGATTGCCAATGCTTACCAGTTATTCCCGGTTATTTGCATCAATTCAGCGGTGGTGGCCGGTTGCATGGCTTATCTGGGCTGGTTGTCGTGGCGGTTGGCCTTGATTTTGGGCGGCATTATCCTGTTCGGGGTTTTAAGCTATAGCCTGATGAAAGAAAAACCGAAAAAATCCATGAGACGCGCACGCCGGGAGTACGATCATTTGAGCAAGAGTTTTCGGGCTCTGACCGAGGGCATCAAGGAGTTGAAGTTGCACCGCGCGCGGAGCGGCGATTTCATGGAGCATTCGCTGGCGGCCAGCGCGGAAGCGTATCGTCGCCATTCGCTGTCCGGTTTGACCTTTTACATGCTGTCCAGTCAATGGGTGAACTTGCTCTATTACGCCACAATCGCCCTGATTCTTTGCGTGTTCCCGCTGTGGCAACCTCTCAGTCAGGAGGTTGTTCGCGGTTATACACTGGTTTTTTTGTTCATGATGTCGCCGTTGTCGGTATTGACCAATAGCCTGCCGGTATTTGGCCGCGCCGGTGTGGCTTTGCAGCAAGTCAGAAAGCTGGAACAGACATTGGACGGCCAGCTTCGTCAGGCCGAAACCATCAAGCAACCGGCGGTCTGGTCAAGCTTTCACAGTCTTTCCCTGCAAAACCTGACGCACAGTTTCCACAGGGAAAAGGAAAACCGCAATTTTGAGCTGGGACCGGTCAACCTGGATTTTAAACCGGGCGAACTGGTCTTTTTAATCGGTGGCAACGGCAGCGGTAAAACGACGCTGGCGATGTTGCTGCTGGGGCTTTATACGCCTGAACAAGGCGTTATCCGCTTGAATGGCGAAATAGTCACCGATGCCAACAGGGATGCTTACCTGCAAAATTTTTCAGTGGTTTTTTCCGATTTCTATTTGTTTGATGAATTGTTCGGTTTCAATGCCGATAAGGTGAATGCCCAAGTCATCGATTTCCTGGAGCGCCTGCATTTAAACCACAAAGTCACTATCAAGAACGGCAAATTCTCGACGCTGGACTTGTCTCAAGGCCAGCGCAAACGCCTGGCGTTGTTAATCGCCTATCTGGAAGACCGGCCATTTTATGTTTTTGACGAATGGGCGGCCGATCAGGACCCCGAGTTTAAAGACCTGTTTTACACCGAGTTGTTGCCGGCATTAAAAGCCCAACGGAAAACCGTGCTGGCGATTACCCATGACGACCGCTATTTTCATCTGGCCGATCGCTGTATCAAGCTTGAAGAAGGACAGATTAAAGCCATTGACTATCCGGCAGCGGCTTTAAAAAACAACAAGCCGGTTCGGCAAGAAATGGCAGCGGTGGATCAGGATTGTTTTTAACAGGTCGCTGGGTACCAAACTTTGCTTTATTGCCATTAAGTTAAGCATTATGTATTTATTTTCAATAAGATAGGGGGCTGGTTCCCAAGCTCCGGCTCTCATCGTTATCCACATCTCGATGTAGGCCGGAATAAGTCTGTCCGCGCATTAGCGCAGGACAGGCGTTTCCGGCGCTTCGAAGCTCCGTAATGCCGGAAACACACGCCCTTGCTACCGCCGGGCGTGCTTATTCCGGCCTACATTCAAGTCTTGAACAGACTTGTGTATAACGATGAGAGTTCCGGCTTGGGAACCCAAATTCGAGAACCTTCAGCTTCGTTATTAACTTAATGGCAATGACGCCGGAGCGTGGGAACGATATGTAAAAAATTTACCGACAAGATACCATGCAGTCTATGCGCCGTTTTATAGTTTACCCGCTCATTATCCTGACCGTTTTGCTGTTGCTCGGCATCGGCATGGTGTTCCTGCTCTGGCGGCAATCGATACCGCCGTTGAGCGGTGAACAGGTGCTTAATACCCTGTCCGCCCCGGTGACGGTGACTACCGATCGGCACGCTATTCCGGTCATTCATGCGCAAAGTCGTATTGATGCCATGCGCGCCCTGGGCTATATCCATGCGCGCGACCGCCTGTTCCAGATGGACCTGATGCGCCGCAAGAATGCCGGGAAACTGGCGGAATTGTTCGGCCAGATTGCCGTTAATAGTGACATCAGGGCCAGAACCTACGGTTTTCATCGAGTCGCCAAGGTCGCCCTGGCAAAGCTCCCGGACGAGCATCGGCGTTATCTTGACGCTTATGCGGAAGGCGTCAACAGTTACATTGATCAGGCAAAAACGCTGCCTTTTGAATTTACCGTCCTGGATTACCGACCGGCGGCGTGGCAGGCTGAAGACAGTCTGTTGGTCGTGCTGGGGATGTTCGATGTGCTGACCGGCTGGGCGGAACAGGAAGAGCGCATGCTCAGCGTCATGGAAAAAACCCTGCCTGCGGACATGGTGTCTTTTCTGACGCCGGATACGGATAGTTTTACTGATAGTCTGCACGGACCCGGTCAGGGGCTCCGGCCAGCCAGCGCCATTCCTGTGGCGGCGCTGCGACAGCAATTGGCGGCCCGGAGTCCGATCAAGCTTGGCGACGCCGTGCAGATTCGCGACTTTGTTGTCGGCTCCAATGCCTGGGCGGTCGGCGGAGCAAGAACACGGGACGGGCGTGCCATTCTCGCTAACGATATGCACCTCGGCATTGCCGTGCCGAACCTCTGGTACCGGGCGGAAATGTATTACGGAAACGTACATGCCGCCGGTGTGACGCTGCCCGGCACACCGTTACTGGTGGTCGGCAGTAACCGGCATCTGGCCTGGGGAGGCACCAACCTGTCCGGCGACTTTCTGGATTTGGTCAGTCTTGAGATCAATCCGGCTAACCCGTATGAATACCGGGTTAAGAATCAGTGGCGGCGTTTTGATCAAATCAGGGAAGTGATCGACGTCAAGGACGCCAAGCCGCAACAAGTGTTGGTGAAGCGCACACTCTGGGGACCGGTCGCAACAGCGCCTTTACTGGGCAAGCCGGTTGCCGTGCATTGGACGGCGCTGGATGAAAATGCGGTCAATCTCGGCTTGATGGCTATGGAGCAGGCGGAAACGCTGGAGCAAGCGCTGGCTATCGTTAATCATACCGGCGGGCCGCAATTGAATTTCCTGGTGGCGGATGACAAGGGCGGTATCGCCTGGACCATTATGGGCGCCATTCCCAAACGCTTTGGCGGTGACGGTTCGGTCAGTCGCTCCTGGGCTGATGGGTCGGTGGGCTGGGACGGCTATGTCGAGGCACGGAAACTACCGCGTCAAATCAATCCCGTGGACGGCATCCTGGTATCGGCCAATGAGCGCCGCTTAGGAAAAACCTATCCCTATATCATCGGACGGCAGTTTGCCAATGGCTACCGCGCTTACCGCATCAGTCAGCGGCTTAAACAGATGCAGGACAGCAATGAATGGTCGCTGTTTGCGTTGCAACTCGATACGGAAAGCGAATTTTATGGATTCTATCAACAACTGGCGTTAACTATCCTGTCGCCCAAACGAATCGCGCAACAAGCGGAATTGATTGAATTGCGCGATTACCTGTTGGCCTGGAACGGCAGGGCGGATACCGACAGCTTAGGCTTTGCCCTGTTGCAGCGCTTTCAGGAGCGCTTGGCGGCAACGGTGTTCGCTCCCTTTGTCGCTGCATGTCGCGACGCCGATAAAGACTTTGTCTATGGTTGGTCCTATATCGACACGCCGCTGCAAGCCCTGCTGACGCAAAAACCGCCGGAATTGCTGCCCGACCCCATGCACTATAAAAGTTGGGATGATTTCATCCTCGGCCAATTGCAACAAAGCGCGCAAGCGTTGCAAGCCGAGAACCCGGATATAAAACTGTCGGAGCTGACCTGGGGCAAGGTCAACAAGGCAAAATTTGCGCATCCCTTCGCCGGTGCCTTGTCCTTGCTTGGCGGCTTGCTGAATATGCCGGAAGATCAATTGGCCGGATGCAGCAACTGTGTGCGTGTCGCAGGGCCGGATTTCGGTGCCGGTGAGCGACTGGTGGTGTCGCCGGCGCATCTTGACGAAGGCATTCTGCATATGCCCGGCGGTCAGTCGGCCCACCCCTTGTCGCCTTACTATAGCGATCAGCAACCGTATTGGGTGGCGGGATTGCCGATCGGATTGCTGGCCGGTAAAACCGAACATAAGTTGATCTTGAAACCCGCAGGCAAATAGGTATAAGGTGCAGGGTAGAACGAGAACGGCTCAACACAGCAGATTGACCCCTTACACTTTGCATCTTGAGCCTTTTGCCTTGCACCTTAATTTTATTGACCGTTATGAAGCATACCGATGAGCAGCAGGCCGACGAAAGCGGTCTTGAAGAATTAATTGACGAGCAAGCGGTGGCCTGGTTTACCCGGTTGCGGGCGGATAACGTCAGCCGCGCCGAGAAGGCGGCGTTTGCCGATTGGCTGCAACAATCCCCCGACCATCAAAAAGCCTTTGATGAAATCTGCCTGCTTTGGGGTGATACCGCATTGAAACAGGCGCTTGGCGAAACCGAAAGAACAGTGTTTGGTCAACGGCATAAACCGGCGCATCAGCGCTTTCAATTACCGGCGATCCTTGCCGTCTGTGTGGCGTTGGCATTTGTGTTTCGTACCGAGCTGGCTGTTCTGGCCTGGTCCGACTATTCAACCGGGATCGGCCATCGGCAAACGGTCAATCTCGCAGACGGTTCTTCGGTGATGCTGAATACCGACAGCGCCATTACGGTTACCATGAAGCAGCAGCAAAGGACGGTCAGGTTGTTGCAGGGAGAAGCTTTTTTTGATGTGGCGCACGATGCCTCACGTCCTTTTATTGTTTACGCAAATCATTCGGCAATCCACGTGGTTGGTACCCGGTTTTTCGTTCATGAAACAAAATACAGCGACAACGTTAATGTGCTGTCCGGCAAGGTGCAGGTGACACACAAAGATAAGGCGGAGGAGTCGGTGCTTTTGCATGACCAGGACAGCGTATCGGTCAATCGCGAAGGCCTGGATCGCACGCATGTCATGAACGCCCGGCTGACCACATCCTGGATAGACGGTTACCTGGTCTTTCAGAATGTCGCCTTGGCCGATGTCATTGAACAAGTCCAGCGCTACCGAAACGGCGTTGTTATCTTCAAGGACGACAGCCTGCGACAATTCAGGATCAACGGCCGCATCAGTTTACAGGACCCCCGGCATATCCTGGATACACTGGAAAAGACCTTATCGGTTAAAGTCACGCATCTGACCGATTGGCTGGTGATCATCGGCTGACGGGATTTTTGACCCCAGCAGAAACCGCCCGAGCGCGCTTACCAAGGCTTCTCCCCGAGTGGCAACAACTATTCTGACGCAGGGGGGATGATTTGCGAATCTCTTTAGACGGCTTTAAATTGCACCCCTACTTCGCAACGGTCTGATTGGGGGCAATGTACACACTTCTCTTTTGCCTCGGGCAAGAGATCGGTCTGAGTGGTTTTCGTAATTTCCTGCACTAATTGTGCTGTGAATGTAATGTCAGCGGCCTTCTGGGTAAAGCGTGGATAACCGAGTCCGTATAGCAAGGCGCCTGCTAACTCAGCTTTGAGGCACCTCCCATTAAACATCGACTTAGACATCGACGCTTCTTTCAAATATAGCGTAAGTGGGCAATGTAGCCCGAATTCAATCTCGGCCATTTTCAACAACTTGTGGCATATAAACGCCCCAGTGTAATCTAATGAAACAAAAATCTAATCCCCCATATATGGTAAATTTTTAGGTTATATATGCTAATTATAGGTATTCGACAGGCTTGGAGGCTCTATTTGGTTGTAAGCAGGCCATGATCAATCGCATAATGAGTGACTTCCGCTGTGCTATGAAGATTTAGTTTCGCCATCAGGTTCCGGCGGTGCGAGATGACTGTCGGCGTGGCCAGGTGCAACCGCTTCCCGATTTCCGCCGAAGTCATCCCCATAGCAATCATTCCGAGAATCTGGCGCTGCCGCTTGGTCAGGCTTTCGGCAGCGTTGCCTGCTTCTGCTTTGACAGGCGAGCGCGATGAACTCTCGCATATCAGCAATTCGATCCGCTTTAGCAAGTCCATGCCTTCTTCATTCAGGCGCTTGCGCTGGGTAATATCCAATAACGTGCCGACCATGCGTAGCGGGGTGTTGTCTTTGTCCCGGCGAGTAACCCTGCCTTTTGCTTCGACCCAAACCCAATGACCATTTTTGTGCCTCAACCGGTGTTCGCTTTCAAAATTGGCGGTTTCACCCTGTAAATGAAATGAAATTTTCTGTTTGTATCGTTCAAGATCCTTTGGATTAATCAAATTCATCCAGTCATCTTCATCGGTACCGAGTTCCTCGTTGGTATAACCGAGCAATTCGAACCAGCGATTGCCTGCCGTGACTTTACGTTCAGGAATGTTCCAGTCCCATAAGACCAGTCCCGATCCCGCCAGCGCCATTTCGAGCCGCTCATCACTGTCGCGAAGGTCTAACTCGATTTGCTTGAGCTTTGTGATGTCGCGACCAACAGACTGAATTTCCTTGAGTGTTCCGTGAGCGTCGTAGAACCCCCTATTGACGAATTGCATCCAGCGCAGCTCGCCCCCGGCGGCAAACACCCGGTTTTCAATGGTGACGACGGGGTGGTCGGGCATCATCTCGCGCAGTCTGGCCTCGATCATCGGAATATCGTCGGGATGAGCCACGGGCTCCCACTTTTGGCCGATCAACTCGTCATAATTCTTACCGAACAACCGACAAAAGACGTCATTGACGAACACCAAAGTGCCGTCCGGCAAAAACCGGCTGATGATCTCGGTCTGGTCTTCAACGACCGACCGATAACGTAACTCGCTCGCTTGCAGTTGCTGAGCATTTTGGTGGCTTGAGGTTCTGTCGACGATTGCGCCGACTGTAATATCAGGGTAACCCGCAAGAATTGAAATGCTGAACTCATACCAGCCGGTCGTGCCATTCTTGCGTTTCTGCGGGATAGTTCCGCTATAGGTTCGGTTTTCCGCGATGACCGAATAAGCTTCACGTTCGAACGCCTCATAGCTTTCCCGGTCGAGAAATAGCTTGCGGGTAGGTTGCCCGACCAATTTATCCGGCTCGTAACCGAAAATACGATGCATGGCCGCGTTGGCCCAGACGATATGCCTATCCTTGACCAACACGATGGCGATGAAGTTGCTATTCACGATTGCGGCTGATTGGCCAATGGATTTTTTAAGCATCGAACGACTTCAACTTATGGAGAACTTGGCATTTTAACAAATATGATTCGCTGATTGAGGGCGAACGTTACGATTGCTATAAAAAATTTTCGATAACAGGTGAGGGATAGTTACATGAGAATCGTCTTTAGTTATTGAACACGGTACATCGAATATTTTGACCTATCTGACTCGGCGATTTCGTGCAACAGGCACGGATGATTCAGCCGGTCGAATCGTCAATACAATGGAACATAACGTTATGACTGTAACTAATCGACAGCTTCAGAATATCCGCAATACTTTTGCCGGCGAAGCCGACAAACCCGGCTTTTTGCCGCGTCGGTTTTGCCGCAATCATTTCCGGTGCAGTGTGTTGCAGCTTGGTCCGACCGGCGGCTTTGATCTCGCCAAAACCGGGAAATGAAGTTCTTTTTTGTTAAACCGGCGCAGCCGGATTATAGCCGCTTACCTTTTGAAGATATTGCGGTGCCGGTAAATTGGCAACGTTCGCTTGTTGTTGCGATAACGGCGGCGTTGACCGCTTTGCTGCACGGCGTGGTGTTAACCTGGTACTTGAACCGTCCCGCCCCCGAGGCGGTGACGGAAGCGATACCTTTGCCGTCGATCGATATTGCCCTGGCGGCGCCCAATGCCGGTGTGCCTGACAAGCCGGTGGCGCCGCCCTCGCCGCCGAAACCGGCTGTCAAGCCGCCGGAGAAAAAAATCAAGCCCAAGGCGAAACCCAAGCCCAAGCCCAAGCCTGTTAAACAAGCGAAAGCCAACAGCGAAATTAAAAAACCGGTAGCAAAACCTGAGCCCAAACCGGCAGAAACCGTGCAACAGTCAGTATCACCGGCACCGACAGCGGCCATTCAGCCGGCGCCCGTTACACCGGTGGCAAATGCGTACGCGAACAGTCATGCGCAACGCAGTCCGGTGGGAAGTGATACGCCTGCTCACGCTAATGCCGACTATCTGAGCAATCCTAAACCCGCTTATCCCAGGATAGCCCGGCAAAGGCATTGGGAGGGAAGGGTGGTGTTGCGGGTATTTGTCACGGCTGATGGCCGTTGCGGCGATTTATCGATTTATCGCAGCAGCGGTCACGATACCCTTGATGAATCAGCGATGGCGGCGGTCAGGAATTGGCGGTTTGTACCCGGCAAACGCGGCGGTACCGCTGTCGCCAGTTGGGTCAATGTACCGATCGAATTCGCGCTGGAGTGATGCGGGACTCATCTAAGGAATGTGCATGAAATACTTGATCATTTGATTCCCCTCTCCCCGGCGGGAGAGGGAATAAGTTGTCGAAGTTATTCCATGTACGTTCCTAAAGCGGTGGTTGCATTACGCTTCCTCTCTTGGGGAGAGGGAAAGCAAACAAAGGTTTATTTCCTGCTTCCGCTATAAACATACAATCATTATTTTAAGGAGACTCCTTTGGACATGTCAGAAACCAGTATCGTCAACGGCACGCTTTGTTTACTGGGATGTTTTTCCCTGTTGACCTGGAGTGTCATATTGCTCAAGGCGGGTGAAGCCGTCTGGAATGCATTTCGTAATCACCGTTTTATTAAACGGTTCGATAACGAAAAACACCCTGCATTCGCGGATTTACAGTTCAACTCTCAGGCGAGTCGGGTTTATAAGGCCGGTTTGAGTACGCTGAGCCGCCTGCCCAATCACCCGCTATTGTCCACGGAACAGTACAAGGCTTGGCACGACCTGCTTGAACGCACGATGCGCCAGCAATTACAAAAAGAAAAAGCCAGGATGGAATCCGGTTTGGGTTGGCTGGCGAGTTTCGGCAGCACCTCGCCTTTTGTCGGCTTGTTCGGTACGGTCTGGGGTATCATGCACGCACTGAAGGACATCGGCACTAAAGGGTCGGCGAGTCTGGAAGTGGTTGCAGGTCCGATCGGTGAAGCCTTGATTGCAACAGGGCTGGGCATCGCCGTGGCGATTCCCGCCGTGCTCGCCTACAATTTTTTCCTGCGCCAGAACCGCGCCACACTGGCGACCCTGGATCATTTCGCCAGCGATTTTCTGCACAGCACCATGCAAAACCATTTGCTCCAAGATCATTTTATCGAACACAGGGTAAACGACGATGTCCATGCAAACGTCTAATGACGGAGATGACGGCGAACTGAGCGAAATCAACGTCACGCCGCTGGTTGACGTGATGTTGGTGTTGCTGGTGGTGTTCATCGTTACCGCGCCGCTGCTGACTCAGGTCGTGCGCGTCAAATTGCCGAAAACCGAGCAAACCGAACCTGCGCCGGATCAGCATATCGCCATTCTGAGCGTTAATGCGGCTGGTCAGGCCTTGCTGGATGACAGGACCGTGCCGCTGGAGTCGCTGGAAATGGAACTGAAAACCTTGCAGGACAAGGACCCTGAAATCAGCCTGCAATTACAGGCGGATCGCGCCGCAGTGTTTGAGTCTGTGGCGAAAGTGATGGCCAGTGCGCAGCGTTCCGGTATCGGTAAATTATCGTTTGTGACGGTGCAGCAATAAAGTGACGCGTCGGTTTTGCTGTCTTTCGGGAACGCTGTATTGTTTGTTCGCGTTACTCCTTGTCGGTTGTAAAACCTTACCGGAACGGCAGGCAGGTAATGCCGGTATCGCCACGCCTGCGCGCTGGCAGGCCGGAAGCCGTGTCGATCCCTGCGCTGTTGAGCATTGGGCCGCCGCGTTTGCCGACCCGACGCTGACTACATTGATACACGCCGCGCTGAACCATAATTTCGATTTGCAAGCGGCGGCGGCCAGGGTCAACGCGGCCCGTGAGACGGCGGTCATTGCAGGCGCAGGGCGTTTGCCGCAATTGTCGTTTGTGCCGGGCTACCAACGGTCTCGGGTGCGTGACGGCGGCTTTGCGGCAACCGAGTCCGGCGCTTTCGAAGCACTGTTTAATGTCAGTTGGGAAATTGATTTATGGGGGCGCATACGCTCTCTACAGCAAGCCGCACAGCAGGAAGCCGACGCCGTCGCCGCTGATTTTTACGGCGCGCGCCTGTCGTTGGCGGCGCGCACCGCACAAAGCTATTTCGAATTAATCGAGGCCAATCTCCAGATCCAGGTCGCCGAACAGTCCGTTAAGGATCGACGAGCCATTGTTGAATTGGTGCGTGGGCGATTTAATCGAGGCCTGACCCGTGGCCTGGATTTACGCCTGGTGCTGACTGACCTTGCCAATGCCGAAGCGGGGCTCGCCGATGCGCGCAACCAATTGCAACTGATTACGCGCAGACTGGAGGTTTTGCTGGGCGGTTACCCGCACGGAACCTTGACCCAAACCAAACAATTACCGGCGCCGCCTGCGAGCCTTGCCGCCGGTTTACCGTCTCAGTTAATGACGCGGCGGCCCGATCTGAATGCCGCGATCAGGCGCTTGCGCTCGGCGGATGCCGGGCTGAACAGCGCACAGATGGCATTATTGCCGCGCATTACCTTGACTGCGAACGGCGGGACGGCCAGCTCGGCATTGGCGGATATTATCGACCCGCGCGCGGCAATCTGGAATCTCACGATGGGGCTGGTGCAACCGATTTTCAGGGGAGGGCAGCTACAGGCCGACATCCGCTTGAATAAAGCTCTGGTCGATGAAGCCCTTAACAGCTATCGAGGCGCGGCGCTTAACGCTTTCCGCGAAGTCGAGCAGGCGTTGGCCGCGGAACAGTGGTTGCGCATCCGGGAACAGGCACTCCGTGAGGCGGTCGCGCAAACCGAGGCGAGCCGCAAGCTGGCCGTCTACTCTTACGGACAGGGGCTGATTGAAATTTTAACCTTGCTCGACAGCTACCGCAGCACCTTGGAGACGCAAAGCGCACACCTCGCCGTGCGTCGGCAATTGCTGAATAACCGTATTAATCTTTACCTGGCCTTGGGAGGCGATGTTGTTGCTGACTAAGCCACTGAAAATCATATTACCGTTTGCCGTGCTGTTGTTGAGTTTTACGGCGGCCTGGGGACTGATCGCCTTCAAGCCGCAACTCGAAGAACAACAACCCGAGACGGAATTGCCGCCGCTGGTGACGGTGATCGACGTCGAACCGCAAACGCTGCGCCTGGATGTGTATTCGCAGGGCGTCGTTACCCCCCGAACCGAAATTGACTTGGTGCCGGAAGTCGCGGGCAAGATTACGTTTGTTCATCCGGGTTTTTTCTCCGGCGGCTTCTTTGCCAAGAATGACTTGTTGATGACGATAGACACGCGTGATTACGATTATGCGATTGCCGAAGCGCAGGCCCGAATTGCCGAAGCCGGTCGGTTATTGATTTCGGAACAGGCGCAGGCCGAGCAAGCCCATAACGAATGGCAAACGCTCGGCAGCGGCAAGCCGACGCCGCTGGCGATGCGCGAGCCGCAACTGGCCGAGGCGCGCGCAAAACTGAAAGCCGCGGAAGCGGAGCTGGCCAAAGCCAGACTCAAACGCAGTCGCTGCGAATTGCGCGCGCCGTTTGCCGGCAGAGTGCATGAAAAACACATGGGCTTGGGTCAATATGTGCAGCCGGGTGAAAAACTGGCGCTGATTTATTCGATTGATGCTGCTGAAATTCGCTTGCCGCTGGCGGTCGATCAATTGGCTTTTCTCGATTTACCGTTGGGAATACCTGACAGCAAAAGCAGCCAATGGCCCAAGGTCACGTTAACGGCTGAATTTGCCGGTGAGCCGGTTCGCTGGGAGGGACGTATTGTGCGTACCGAAGGCGTCATGGATGAAGCCAGCGCGCAATTGTTTGTCGTTGCCGAAGTCGCCGAGCCGTATAATCAACAGGACCGTCACCCGCCCTTGCTGGCGGGCTTGTTCGTCAAGGCCGTCATCCACGGTAAAAACCGGCACGATCTGTTTGCCTTGCCGCCAAGCGCTGTCGATGCCTCCCAAAACACGCTATTGGTAGACGGTGAGCAACGGCTGCGGATCAGGCGACTGGATGTATTACGGCATGAAGCGGACCGCGTGCTGGTGAAAGGGGGCTTAAGGGCAGGGGATCGCATTGTTACCGCCGGTGTCCAGGTGCCGGTTGACGGCGTCAAGGTCAGGATTGATAACGGTCTTTCAGTGCCGAAGCATGTCGGCCAATGATTGAATCTACAGAGCATCATTCAGGCTTGCTGGCCTGGTTTGCCGCCAACCCGGTCGCCGCCAATCTGTTGATGCTGTTGATCCTGATCGGCGGCGTGTCCAGCTACAGCATCATTGATACGGAAGTGTTCCCGCGTTTTAGTCCGCATATTATCGAGGTCAACGCGACTTATCCGGGTGCAGGGCCTCTGGAAATTGAAGAGGCGGTCTGCGTCCGTATTGAAGAAGCCCTTTTTGATGTATCCGGGGTCAAGCGCCTGAACACCGACATTACTCAAGGCCAGTGCCTGGTTAGTGTCGCCGTGCTGCCTGATTATGACAAGGAACAGGTCATGAGCGCCGTGCGCAGCCGGGTTCAGGCTATCCAACGGCTACCGAAGGGGGTGGATAAAATTGACGTACGCCCGGCCGTCCGTAACGGTGATGACGGCGTTATCTGGCTAGCCTTGCATGGCCCGACCGACGCGTTGACGCTAAAACGATACGGCGAGCAAATCCAGCAGCAACTGACGGCGATACCCGGCGTTACCAGAGCTGTTAATTACGGCGATATTCCTTATGAAATCGCCATTGAAGTGGCGTCGGAAAAATTGCGTCAGTATCGTTTATCGTTACATGATGTCGCCGAAGCGATGCGCCGGGCCTCCATCGATTTGCCCGCCGGGTTGGTGAAAAGTACGGACGGGGAATTGTTGCTGAAAGTTAACGGCAAGGCCGGCGAAGCCTCCGCGATAGGCGCGTTGGTGTTGCGTACCGACAGCAACGGTACGCGCGTGTTGCTGGGCGATGTCGCCGTCATCAAGGACGGTCTGGAGGAGCGCCTGTCCGAGTGGCATCACAACGGCGAAACTGCGCAAGGCTGGGAAATTCACGCCGATCATAATACCGTTGCAGTAGCTCGGCGGGTCAACGACTATGTCAGGGACATGCAGTCACAATTACCGGCAGGCTTGACGCTGAAAACCTGGTGGGATGATTCGCAAGCCTATCAAGAGCGGGTGCGGACCTTAATCGAAGACGGCTTGAGCGGTTTTGTCCTGGTCTGCCTGGTGTTGACGTTGTTTTTGCGCCTGCGCGTCGCTGTCTGGGCGGGGGCGGGTATTTTAACCTCGCTGTTCGGCGCGCTGTGGCTGATGCCGTTGCTGGATGTATCGCTCAATATGTTGTCGTTATTCGGTTTCCTGCTGGCGATGGGCATATTGGTCGATGACGCCATTATCATCGGCGAAAGCATCCATAGCCATCAAGTCCGTGGTGATGTCTCCAATCTCACTGCGGCTATTCGCGGTGTGCAGGAGGTGGCGGTGCCGGTGACGATTGCCGTTCTGGTGGCCTTGACCGCTTTTCTGCCGGGCCTGTTCCTGTCCGGCTGGGTGGGGCAAATGATGCGGCCCATTTGCCTGGTGATGATCTTGACGCTGGTGTTTTCACTGGTCGAAGCCATGCTGATTTTGCCCGCCCATCTGGCGGGCGCAGCAAAAGAGCAGGCCGCGCCGTCCCGTTTGGACCAAGTGCGAACCCGGCTTAATCAGGGGCTGGATGCATTGGTGCATCGCTATTACCGTCCTTTCCTGAAGGCAGCCCTGGAATGGCGTTATCTTACCGTCGCCTGCTTTATACTCTTGCTGGTTGTTAGCGGAGCGCTGGTGATCAGCGACCGGGTTCGTCAGTCGCTGCAAGCGGATGTCATCAAAGATAGTTTCTGGGTGAATCTGAGTGTGCCTGAAAGCGCGCCGTACAGCGAAATCACCACGCTCGCCAAGCAAGTGGAACGGGCTTTTTTTGAGCTGCGCGATGAGCTGGATGCCGGGCAGCCTGCAACCGAGGGCGAGCTGTTTGGGAAAAAGTACGAAAAAAACAGTGTTGTTGTCGGCCTGGAAACGATGGTCTGGGAGCATGGTGCGGGACTTTGGACCGAGTTTTCGCCGGAAGGGCGTCGGCGCATTGTGGTCGAAGATTTTATCCGTGAATGGCGCGAGCGTATCGGCGATATTGGCCGCGGTAAAATTGATTTTTTGTATAAAGAAGGCGATATGCCTTATGACCTGGAATTTGATTTGGGTTCCTCCGATCCTGAACTACTGGGTGTCGCCGTCGAACAGTTCAAACTGAAGATTGCCGCTTACTCAGGCGTCTACGATGTCGTCGATTCCGCCGAACCGGGCAAGCCGGAAGTACGCCTGAGCCTGAAACCGGAAGCCGAACGCCTAGGGCTTCGTCTGGAAGACTTGGCCGAACAGGTGCGCTACGGCTATTACGGTGAAGAAGTGCATCGTTTGCAACGAGGCCCCAGTGAAGTCAAGGTCATGGTGCGCTTGCCCCTCGCGGAACGGCGTTCGCTCGATAGCTTGCGGACATTGCCGGTTCGGCTTGACGACGGCGTGTTTGCGCCGCTGGGCTCTCTCGCCGAGGTCAAACAGGTACCGGGTTTCGCCAAATTGATTCGCCAGGATCGTCATCGTGTCTTGAAGGTTCAGGCGCGCGTTGATTCCAGACAAGCCGATGTCAATGCGATTTATGCCGACCTGAAAACCAACGTCCTGAATAATTTTAAACAACGTTTCCCCGGCCTTAGCGTCGAAGTGGGTCAAAGCCGACAGGAACAGGAAGCAACGACCGCATCGCTGGGCCGCAACACGCTGATTGCGCTGATCATCATCTATGCACTGATCGCGGTGCCGTTTCGTTCTTATGTAAAGCCGCTGATTTTCCTGCTGGCCGCACCGGTGGCCTGGAGTGGCGGAGTACTTGCGCATTGGCTGCTCGGTCTGCCCTTGTCGATGGAGTCTTTGGTCGGCATGATTGCCGCCAGCGGTGTCGTCATCAATGACAGCCTGGTGTTGCTGGACGCCATCAGGGAACGCGGCGATTCCGACCAGCCGGTAACCGAGCTGATCGCGGAAGCCTGCACCTCGCGCTTTCGGCCCATCCTGCTGGCCTTCCTGACCAACTTTGCCGGTTTCCTGCCGACCTTGCTGGAAACCAGCCCGCAAGCGCAATTCTTGATTCCGATGACGCTGTCGTTGTCCGCAGGCCTGCTGTTGGGCATGGCCGCCAGTCTGATTTTGACGCCGGTTTGCTATGCGATTGCAGGCAAGGTTTGAAACGATGTTTTCATGAAAAGCTAAAATTATTATTCTTCAATTGTTTATCCGCAAATGTTTATACACAGATTCATTTTAATCAGCTAAAACACCGACTAAGCCCGGAGCAAGCATTGGCAATGTCGGTGCATTTGTTTCAAGTAATTGATTAATAGACATAATAATTTTCTGTATAAAAACTCTACAATTTAACGGCAGCACAGGTATCCTCTAGTCTGATCGAGGTTATCCAGCGCTTATCAACAGAGTTATCCACAGATTCTGTGGAAAAGAACGTATTTTTAAGGTTTTTTATTGAGAGAAGTTTAAACTATTGGTCAAGGCGAACTCATGCCCATCATTTTCAATAATCCGGGTTTATACTTTAAATAAGGAGAGATCTATGTCCAATCAAGCTTTGTCCAAACAGGCTATGTCCAATCAGGTCAATTACATTCGCTGGTTTAATGAATTAACTATCGAAGATGTACCGCTGGTCGGCGGTAAAAACGCTTCTCTGGGTGAGATGTACAGGGAATTGACGCCACAGGGTATCCAGATTCCCAACGGCTTCGCCGTGACTGCCGAAGCCTACCGATATGTACTGGATCAGGCTGATGGCTGGCAAGCGCTGCATCAGGCGCTGGACGATCTGAGGCCTGACGATGTCGCCGATCTTGCCAGGCGTGCGCGTAAGGCCAGGGAAATTATTTATGCTGCGCCATTGCCTGCCGATCTTGAACAGCAGATTATCGCCGCCTATGCACAATTGCAGCAGCAATACGGCGACGATTTAAGCGTTGCCGTGCGCAGTTCCGCCACTGCTGAGGATTTACCGACGGCCAGTTTTGCCGGGCAGCAGGATACTTACCTGAATATACGCGGCGAACAGGCTTTGCTGGAAGCCTGTAAACGCTGCTTTGCCAGTTTGTTTACCGACCGTGCCATTCATTATCGCGTCGATCAGGGCTTCGACCATTTCAAGCTGGCGTTATCGATAGGCATTATGAAAATGGTGCGCTCCGACCTGGACGCCAGCGGCGTGATGTTCTCGCTGGATACCGAATCGGGTTTCAGCGATGTGGTATTTATTACCGGTGCCTACGGCTTGGGTGAAAATGTTGTGCAGGGCGCGGTAGACCCGGACGAGTTTTATGTCCATAAACCGACCTATGCACAGGGACATCGTGCGGTATTAAGACGCACGCTGGGTGCGAAAAAAATAAAAATGGTCTACAGCGACGGCAGCACTCGCGAATCGACCCGCAATACCGTAACTTCCGCTGAAGAACGCAACCGTTTTTGCATTACCGACCGGGATGTACTCACGCTGGCCGACTATGCCGTTAAAATCGAAAAACACTACAGCGCCAAGGCCGGACAAGCCAAGCCGATGGATATGGAATGGGCGAAAGACGGCATCGACGGTACCTTATATATTGTTCAGGCGCGCCCGGAAACCGTGGTTTCACAGTTGCGCGGGATGATTCTCGAACAATACAGCCTTAAAGACAAAGCCCAGGTGCTGATTACCGGCCATTCGGTAGGCAGCAAGATTGCAACCGGTAACGCCCATATAATTCATAAAGTGGAACAGCTCGGTGAATTTAAAGCCGGGGAAGTGCTGATTGCCGATATGACTACGCCGGATTGGGAACCGGTGATGAAAATAGCCTCGGCGATTGTTACCAACCGGGGCGGCAGGACCTGTCATGCCGCGATTATCTCGCGTGAATTGGGTGTGCCTGCGGTTATCGGCTGTGATAACGCCACCACGACTATCCAGAATAATTCGCCGGTTACCGTATCGTGCGCCGAAGGCGATGTCGGCAAGGTCTATTCAGGCATCCTGGATTTCGATATTAAAACGACCGATTTGTCCGGCCTGAAACGCCCGAAAACCAAAATCATGCTCAACCTCGGCAATCCCGAACTGGCGTTTAAGACCAGCTTTCTGCCCAATGACGGTGTCGGTCTTGCGCGCATGGAATTTATTATCACCGAATATATCAAAGCGCACCCGATGGCCCTGATCCATCCCGAGCGTGTGCAGGACGCCAACGAACTGGAACAATTGCAGGGGCTGACTGCTAACTATGCAAGCGCAGGGGATTTCTTTATCGAAAAACTGTCCGAAGGCGTCGGCACGATTGCCGCAGCGTTTTATCCGAAACCGGTTGTGGTGCGCATGTCCGATTTTAAAACCAACGAATATGCGACCTTGCTCGGTGGACGCTGGTTCGAATTTGACGAGGCCAACCCGATGATAGGTTTTCGCGGCGCATCGCGTTACATTCATCCGGCCTACGCCGAAGGTTTTGCGCTGGAATGTGCGGCGATGAAGCGCGTACGTGATGATATGGGACTGACCAATGTCATCCTGATGATTCCGTTTTGCCGCCGTGTCGGGGAAGCCGAACGCGTTCTCGATTATATGGCCGAACTGGGCCTGAAGCGCGGCGAGAACGGCCTGGAAATTTATGTCATGTGCGAGATTCCCAATAACGTCATCCAGATTGACGCGTTTTCCGAACATTTTGACGGTTTTTCTATCGGCTCAAACGACCTGACCCAGCTTACCCTCGGTGTGGATCGGGATTCGGCCATTGTCGCTGAAGACTTCGATGAACGCGACCCCGGCGTCAAAGAGATGATACGCCTTGCCGTCGAAGGCTCACGGCGTAACGGACGGCATTGCGGCCTGTGCGGTCAGGCGCCCTCCGATTATCCTGAAATGGCGGAGTTTCTAGTCGAGATTGGCATCGATTCGATGAGTTTGAATCCTGATACGGTATTACAAACTACGCAGCAGGTGCTGGAAACTGAAAAGCGCTTGGGTAGGGGCTAGCGAGGAGCCCGTAGGCGGAGCAAGCGAAATACGGGGCGTCGGAGCTACGAAACCCCGGATTCCGCAAGCTCCATCCGGGCTACTTACTTATGTGGATTAAAGCAATCCAGAATTCTTATCCCAACTCAAATGTAGTCACCCCGAAAATTTTCTCAAGCGGCAAATCAGGCGCAGGGCCTGCGTACATGCGGGCGGTTTCAAAAACCTTTTGCATGTTGTAACGTGTGACCAGTGCCTGTGCGGCGGCGTTAGGTTCGGGGATATCGAGAAATACGGGTGCGTCTGGCGGCACTCTGGCGCACAAAGCGTTGAATAACGCATCGGCCAAAACTCTGTCATCGGCGCACAAAGGACCGATTTTATAGCCTTCGCGACAGGGACGTAGGACACCGTAGGCGCACAACCGATCATCGTTGACAATACCTAACGCGACGGCTTGCGGCTGGTTAATCCAGCGACTCAAAAACGCATCGCGCTCGACAGGGAAAAACTGCCGGTCATAGCGTTTGACTTCGTCGAAAGGCAAGGCCGAAAGTTCGGTGGTGACTGAGGGGTGCGTTACAATCTTCATCGCATCGTTGCCGAAGCCTTGATAGCGGATATTTCTATAGGCCAGTGTGAATCCCGATTTTTTATAATTCACCTGCTGTTCGACCACGCCGTCCAAGCCAATGGTGCAGCCTTGCAAATAATCTATTGCGGCATTCCAGAGTTGTTTGCCGTAACCCTGACCGCGAAACGCCGGTACGACGATATACAAGCCCAGGAATCCGAAGCTTGGGTTATATTTTACCGCCGACAGGCTGGCTATCGGCTCGCCGTCCAGCATGCCTACCAAAAAACCGTTCGGGTCGGCGGCGTAAAAACTTTCGGCATCATGCAAGCCCGGATTCCAGCCTTCTTGCGCCGCCAGTTCGATAGCAAAATCAAGTTCCCGCTCTGACATGCGGCTAATTGTGTAATTTTTTAACATAGTTCCCCCTGTCAAGTGATCATGCTTAAGGTTCAGCCGCTGTTTTGCGCCTTTCACCTTGTATCTTTCGCCTCTACCCTTTTTCAATAATAGCCAGCTTGCCCGATTCAATGCCAAACAACAATTCGCCGTTTATCAGTCCCACCAGTTCCCGTCCGGCCATGCTGTAGCGCCAGCCATGCAATAACGGGCACTCGTCATCATCGTTGCACAGCAATACTTCCAAATCTTTACGTGATGCAAGAATGGTCGGATTCAATGAGTTCTCTTCCGCCCGTATTCTGACCAATGCCGTCAAAATATCGAGTATGGCTTCCTGTTGCTGGGTTTTTTTCGCGCTTCGGTCTTTTTCGTGCAACGGAGCGGGCAGGCGCTGTTTGGCGGCGCTTATCAGCTGACACAGTTCCTTGCCGTATCGATTGACGGCGCGCTCATTGATGCCGCGTATACTAGCCAGTTCGCTGATGGTTTCCGGCTGCAATTTGGCTAAATCAAGCAGTAATTCATCCCGTAACAGCCAGCTTTTGGGACGATCTTCAGCTTGGGCGGTTTTTTCTCGCCATTCGGCCAGCGTCTGAACAATCGATAATTGCTTGCCGGTCAGCTTGTTTTTGCCTTTAATCTTGAGCCAGGCCTTTTCCGGCGAGACTTCATACAGCGCCGGATTGGCCAGTTCGGCAAAATCATGGACCAGCCAATCGGTTCGGCCCAATTCCGCCAGTTTTTGCGTGATGATTTTATAGACTCGGCATAAATATATAACATCATCGGCAGCATATTGAATTTGCGCTTCCGTCAGCGGGCGTTTGCTCCAATCGGCGCGGGTATGCGCCTTGTTCAAATTGATGTTTAACAGGCTGGAAACCAGCATGGCGTAACCCGGATTGTCATGAAAACCTAATAACGGTGCGGCAACCTGGGTATCAAATACGGGTTCGGGTAATTTGCCGGTCAGTTGATAAAATATTTCCAGGTCCTGACGACAGGAATGGAATACCTTTACGATAGACGGGCTGTAAATAACGTCAAACAGCTCATCCAGTTCCGGCAAGGCGATGGGGTCTATACAGGCAACCCAATCCGGCGTTGCTATTTGCAGCAGGCAAAATACCGGATAATAGGTTTTTTCCCGTAAAAACTCGGTATCAAGCGCCAGCCAGGATTCTTTTTTAATCTGCTCACACAGTTGGGTCAGTTGCTCAGGGGTATTTATGTAGAGGATGCTTGTCATAGTGGCTTACGAGCGAATCATTATAAAGAAACCGGAAATTATCGCCCTGATTACACAGGGTATTTGTTTGATGGATTGCTGCTGAAAAAGCGCACAACGCAATTTCAGCAGATGATACGCGTGGTTTCAGGATAACTATATTTACGGCTAAGGTGCATTCCGGCAGGCTGGGTGACGCTGTTTAATCAGGCTGATTCTCCATCTTGCCGAGCTGAACCTCATTAGCGGCTTTTGTATTACGTTGTTTGTCACGCCGTGAGTTGTAATTTCCGCGCTTTTTATTACGCGACTTTACCCGTTTTATATCCAGTTTTTGCTGATTGATTTCCACCGATTTCAGATGCTGGAATATATCCGCAGGCATTGAATCGGGCAGCTCAATCAGCGTGTAGAGACCGCGAATACTGACATTATTGATATTGTTTTTATCGACTCCGGATTCTTCAACCAAAACTTTCTTAAGTTCCTCCAGCGTAACCTGGTGTTTAGTTCCGACATCAAGACGATAACGCACCATTTTGATACCCGGCTGGCTGGGTTTTGTTTGCTCGGTGACGGGTGAAACGGCGTTGGTTGTTTCAGTTAACCACAGCAGTGCAGCCGCGCATTCCGTAATATCGATCCCCAGATCAGCCGATATGGCTGTTACCAGGGCGCGTTGCGTGTCCAGATGTTCGCTATTGAGAATGTGCTGTAACTGTTTCTTCAACAGTTGTTCTTTGCTTAAGTAGGTGGTCATACATGTTTATTATTTTTTACTACCAAGGACTGCTGCATGTGCTTGTACTGTCCAATACCGCTCAGTGTAGGGTGTCTGGCTAGATTCTTGTCCACCAAAAACCATACGAAAACATATAAAATTTCGTGTTTTTCGTGGACCTAAAAATCATTAACTTAAAGCCTGTCCTGGAAAATTTCCACAAAAGCTTCATCGCGTAATCGGCGCATCCAGAGCTCTGTTTCTTCTTCGATTTTGCGTTTACGGATAGCATCCTTGACCAGATTCTTTTTATACTCTGCGCTATTATCTTTATTTTCTCGATCCAGAACCTGTATCAAATGCCAACCAAACTGGGTTTGTATGGGTTCACTGATTTCATTAGGAGACAGTTTTGACATGGCTTCTTCAAACGGTTTAACCAAATCGCCGGGACCTACCCAATCAAGTGAGCCGCCTTTTAATGCCGAGCCTTTGTCATCCGAATGCGCGCGCGCCAATGCCGCAAAATCATCACCGTCGGCAATACGCGTCTTCAACGCCAGAAGCCGTTTTTTGGCTTCGGCGTCATCTACCAGTTCATTGGTTTTTATCAAAATATGCCGGACTTTTGTCTTGGTAATCATGTGATTATCAAGTCCCTTCAATTCCAGCATCTTAATGATATGGAAACCGCTGGGACTACGGATAGGGTCACTGACTTCGCCTTCGGTCATTTTTTTGACGCCGTCAACAAACAGAGTAGGGATGTCGCCAAGGGTGCGCCATCCCAGATCGCCGCCTTTCAAAGCATTGCCGTCTTGCGATTCGCTGATTGCCGTTTTGGTAAAATCCTGTCCGGCGCGTAGTTTTTTGACAATTTCATCTGCTTTGGCTTGCGCTTTTTGTATCTCTGTAGCGCTGGCCGCTTCTTTAACGGCAATTAAAATATGACCTAAACGATATTGGACGGCTTCTTCGCCGATTTTTTCCTGCGTTTCCATGTAATGATCGACTTCCCGATCGGTTACTTTAATTCGCCCGCCGATTTCCCTGCCGCGCAATTGATTGATGATAATTTCATTGCGCATATTTTCCAGAAAGCTTTTATATGGAATGCCCTGTCCTTCCAGTTCCGCCCTGAATTGCTCAAGATTCATGTTATTTCTTTGCGCAATATCGGCGGCTGAATTATTGAGCATTTCTTCGCTGACAGTAATGCCAGCCCTTTCCGCCAATTGTCGCTGGAGTTTATCAATGATCATCTTTTCCAGTACCTGTTTGCGCAAGATATACTCCGGCGGCATCTGTGCCTTGCCGGCTTCTATTCTTTGCGTAACAGCGGATACTTCTTTTTGTAACTCCCGTTCCAGAATCACGTCGCTTTCCACTACAGCAATAATTTTATCGAGGGTTTCCGCCTGTATCGAAAAGTTGCCGAACAACAAGCTGCAAAATAGCACAGCCAAGATCGCCGTTTTTATATTTTCCCGAATTATCATTAATGTGGGCTTCATTCTGTAGGCTTCCGATAGCCGTAAATACTCTGTTCAAAGAAATCGTCCAGTTTCTCACCAATGCCGGTTAAGCCTTTAAACTCTATCTGGAAAAATATACCCGTCTGCGGTGTACCGTCAACAGCCAGGTTGCTGTTGTTAACATTGGGTGTCTGGCTGATCGTATTGGTATTCGTTATGCTGTTGATATAGCGCCGTCCGATAACGCGAAAACGCCAACAGCAGTTTTCTTTTTCCAGTCCAAAAAAACTTTCCTGGGTGATATTGTACAGCAATGAATATTGCCAGCGTCCAACCGCATACCAGTTATCGTAAATCGGCCAGCGAAAAGACATATCGCTTTGGATAATGTCATTGGTCCTGTCCGGTATCAGCGGGTTTTTCCTGTACAGATAACCGATATTAATAATTTGATCCGGCTGGTTAATATAGTGTAATACGGCTTTGCCCCTGACAAATTCACTTAACTCAGGATCCCATTGCAAGCCAGTGTCGATCGAAAAATGCTCCGTCAATTCGCTGCTGAGCTCGGCGACCAGCGGCGAGTACGCGCTGGTTTCCACGGGACTGCCGGGCAGATTTAATGTCACTTCTCTATTGCGGAAATAAAAAATCTCGCCGACACTCAGTTTCAGCCTTTCTCTGCCGGTAACAGGATCAACCAAGCGTGATGTCAATGCGGTGGTTATCTGATTGGCGTCCTGAATCCTGTCCGTGCCGCTGAAACGGTTTTCGCGGAACATGCTGCTGTACCAGAAATCGTATAGAGAGCTGTCAAACAGCGGAATCTGGCTTTGATCCTTGTTGGGGATATATAAATAAAACAAGCGCGGTTCCAGCGTATGTAGCATCGACTTACCGGCAATATTCAGGTCGCGTTCTAAAAACAGGCCGCTGTCTATAGACAATATCGGTAAAGTCCTGCTGATATCGCCCGGCAGCCCCGCTTGTTGATTATTTAAAAAATACTGGGTGTGTTGCAAGGATGCTTTAGGCGTCAGATAAGTACTGGCGGTTTGCAGTGGAAAACTGACTGACGGTTTTATATTCAGGCGCTCGCCATCGACCAGATCATTGTGTTGAAAATACACCGATTCACTTTCCAACGCCGCATCAATCGGCAGTGAATCGAAAGAATGATTCAAATTCAGGTTAACTTGCGGCAGCCTTTTATATGGGCGTTGCGCGCCGGTCAACGTGGTATCTATCGTTTGGTAACTCTCGACTCGACCGGTCAGGGCGATGCCTTCACGGATGTAATTAACATCCGCCGCGCTTCTGACGAAACTGAAATTGGGAAAACTTAAGGCATTTCCCAGTTCGGCGAAATAGTTTTTGTCGGAGACATAGTTCAAATCCAGGTTCGAACTGATTGTCGGCGTAAACAGGGTGGTATTCTTGAGCGAGCCGAGATAGCGGGCCTTATCGAGCTCGCTGTCATTGGGCATGTATTCCGCGCCGACCGTTCCTTTTGACATCTCGGTCAGATAACGGAATTTACCTGCCAGCATGACGCCTCGGTCGGTATAAAGCCGGGGATTTAATGTCGCGTCATAATTGGGGGCAATATTCCAGTAATAGGGTACGGATAAATTCAAGCCGCTATTTTGCGTATAGTGGTAGGCCGGCGCAAGAAACCCCGACATCCTTCTGTTATCGACGGGAAAGGCGAGATAGGGCGAATAAAATACCGGTACGCCTTTAAATTCAACCCAGGCGTTTTTAGCGGCGCCCTTACCGGTGTCTTTATTCAATTTCAATTCGGACGCATGGACGGCCCAATCATGATTGCCCGGACGACAACTGGTATAAGCCACATCTTTGTAGCGTGACAAGAATTTGTTATCTCGATAAACCACGTTGGCGCGGCCCCTGAGAGGCGTGCTGGGAGCAATAAACAGCGTATCCCTGAGCTTGGCCTCGTCGGACGCCAATTTAAGCGTGGCGGTGTCGCTGTGCAACGCCAGTTCGTCTTCGCTGTAATAGACATCGCCATGCAAGTCGAGCGTTTCGGAAACGCTGTCATAACTGGCAGCTTCGGACAGTGCGTGCTGGTCTGCGCGATTCAATTCCACCTTGCCGTAATACGTGCCGATTTCATTATCGAATATTTCTGAGTAATTCGATTTGACATCCAGCGGCGACGATTCTCTGAGCGCTTTTCCTGTCGCCGGGTATTGCCTGGTGCCTATCTGTAGTGTGCAATTCTCCCAGGGGTCATTTTTTAATTGTGACGTCAGTTTTCTAAAAATTTGCTCCTGCTTATGATCAAAGGCCGGGTCCAAAAGACCCAAATTGAATTGATCGGATTCCACGGGCTGGGCTTTAGCCTGAGCGCTTGTTACCGAGGATTTGCAGTTCGGATGATCTTTATCAACAGAGCTAGCACAGGATGCGTCGGAGGTTTTTGATTTTTCAATTGCAGCCGCTTTTTCCGGCTCGGCAATCACCGGAGGTTTATCCTGGACAACCGCAGGAGGATTAGCCGGAACAATAGAGGCAGCGGGTTTCGATACTGCCGATTCCGTGACAGGGATCTGTTTGGGTACGCTTGCCGGGATGCTTTCAGCTTGAATGGGTTTAACCGGCGGCTCCTGAATGAACTCCGCTTGTCTTGGCGGTGTGCGATCAACAGGTTCGGGAGATGGCTGCCGGATTGGAGGGCTTGCTGCAGAATCGGCTTGCACAGGGTTTTTATCACCCAGACACACCCATTCCTTGCTGCCCTCGTTCTGATGACAGTTCCAGGTCGCGTCATTGGCAAGACTAACTTGTGCCGTTAATAAGTATAAAAAAACCGGAAATAGGCCGCGGAGCATGGATAGTATCAGTTTAGTAGCGTAACGGATGGTAAATCGAATAAAATGCCGGATGCGCATTCTACCTTAATTTAACACAGCATTATAACTAATCTAAGCCAAACCTGATGATTCCTGAAGACTTAAGAACTATAACCATGCTCGATTGGCTGGAAAATGACCTGTTACTGACTGTCGATAGTTGCGAGACGGCATCCAGCGATGCCAGTTTCAGGCGCTACTTCAGGGTTAAAACGCCTGAGGGTTCGTTCGTCGTTATGGACGCGCCGCCGGATAAAGAAAATATTGAGCCTTTCATCAGGATTGCCGCTTTACTCAAAGCTTCAGAAGTGAATGTCCCAAACATTTTTCAGCAAAATCGGGGCGATGGATTTTTACTGCTTGAAGATTTCGGCTCACAGTGTTTATTGGATCGGCTTAATGACGATAATGTCGATCAGCTATACAGTAGCGCTTTTGACAGCCTGTTTAAATTGCAAACGCAGACATCAGTGCAAAACTGTGGATTGCCGGGTTATAACGAGCCGCTACTGCAACGCGAACTGGGTATTTTTAGCGAATGGTTCTTGGAACGCAAACTGGATATTCAGATTCCCGAATTACTCTGGCGACAAGTTTGTAACACGCTCATTGCATCGGCGCTGGAACAACCTGTATTCTGCGTACACAGGGATTTTCATTCGCGTAACCTGATGGTTTTAGAGAGCAATTCTCCCGGCGTCATTGATTTTCAGGATGCGGTTATCGGTCCTGTTACCTACGATCTTGTCTCGTTATTGCGGGATTGCTATATCGCCTGGCCCGAACATCGCGTTCAGTCATGGATAAGCGGCTATTACCAGCGGCTCTTGCAGGCAAAGCTGATCAATTGCACCGAAGCCCGGTTCAAGCGCTGGTTCGACCTGATGGGATTGCAACGCCATCTTAAAGCTATCGGCATTTTTTCCAGGCTGCACTTGAGAGACAACAAGTCCGGCTACCTTAACGATATTCCGCGTACACTGAACTATGTCACGACAGTCAGCTTCAGCTATCCCGAGCTGGCTGATTTTGGCAGCTATTTACATGAGCACATTGTGCCTGCTTTCGGTAAAAGTGCATGAAAGCGATGATTTTAGCCGCAGGGCGCGGCGAAAGAATGCGCCCATTAACCGACCACACGCCGAAACCATTGCTTCCTGTTGCCGGCAAGCCGATTATCGAGCATACCATCAGGCAACTGGTTGCATCAGGATTTAATGACATTGTCATCAATCACGCGCATTTGGGCAGTCAAATAGAAGAACGCTTGGGTAACGGGCAGCAATTCGGCGCAAACATAAGCTACTCGCCGGAAGGCGAACAAGCGCTGGAAACAGCGGGTGGCATCATTAACGCGCTGCATCTGTTAGGCAATGAGGTGTTTTTGGTCATTAACGGCGACATAGCCACCGACTTCCCGTTTGCCGAATTGAAAAATTGCAAGGTTGATCTGGCTCATCTGGTGTTGGTAAACAACCCGGAGCATCATCCAACGGGTGACTTCGGCCTCGATAAAACCGGTAACGTCATCGAAAGTGGCACCGAGCAATATACCTTCAGCGGTATTGGATTGTATCGCCGCGAACTGTTTGATCACATCCCGACAGGAAAAAGCAAGCTGGGGCCATTGTTACGTCAGGCCATAGCAAAAGGACAGGTTTCAGGTCAAAAGTTTAGCGGCTTCTGGATGGATATAGGCACGCCTGAACGTTTGCAAGAATTGAATGATTTATACACAATGGCATCTGTTTGAATATAGGTGTTACATGCTGTTATTTGGTGGTGAAACAAAGCGGGTAGAGTTGGCGTTTTCAACTTTTTGCTTGTCAATGAAATGCCATTGTCTTCTGCATGAAGTGCAACGCGTGTAGAGGCTTTCCCGAAAAACTTCTTAAATATAGTTGTGGATGCTGCCCGCATACTCGGGCAGACAATAATCTGGGTAAGTTAGACATATCATGAATACTTTAGAAAAACAGTTGCATAACTTCTCAAAAAGTATAGAAAATATTTGCTGCAATATTAGTATCCGAAATGACGACTATGGCCCATATATATTAGCGTTTGGTTTAAAAGATATGCATAGCTTTGAGCTACGCAAAGTAGCAGATCATTTTGCTTTAGAATTATGGGTTGGAATGAACGCAGAGGAAGAAGAAGTTGTGGCTGAACAAAAATTTGCAAATATCCAAGATGCTTTCGCTTGTGCAAAAAATTGGCTAGCTAGAGACGATGTATAACATTACACTCAAGTGGGGCAAGCGTTTCCGTCGGTTTTGAAGGTTATTTTTCAACTTTCATCGGGCTCGCTTAACATCCATGAAAAACGCGCCAGTTAGCTTTTGCGATGTCATGCAGATCGTTATCAACGAACTGCAAATTTAAGTCATTAACTTGAAAATATATTGCTGGCGCGTTGATTATTTTCGTTGGATATAACTAATCGCTTATTTTACATTTTTCACGGGAAGCATCAACGCGGTCGCGTAATTCTGTGCCCGGCTTAAAATGTGGGACGTATTTCTTGGATAATGCTACAGATTCACCGGTTTTTGGGTTGCGGCCCATGCGTGGCGGGCGCTTGTGTAGGGAAAAACTGCCAAAACCCCTGATTTCTATTCTTTCGCCGGAAGATAATGCTTGGTTCATTTTTTCAATGATGCATTTTATCGCCAGTTCTACATCTTTCAGGGCCAGATGAGGCTGCTTTTTTACAAGTGTTTCAATTAATTCGGATTTAGTCACGTTCATATCCTATGAAAACGAATAAAATCAGAGGGCATGTATTTTTAAATACATACCCTCCAGCTCACAGTGTTTACTTTTCCATTTGTTTAAAGATGTCAGCGAAAGTAGGCGTGCCTACCGATTGCTGGGAATGATCTTTAATAGTATGAGTTTCTTCGTCGTGGTCTTTCGCTTTTATAGATAAGGAGATGGTTTTACTTTTCTTATCCACGCCAATGAATTTGGCTTCAAGCTTATCGCCTTCTTTTAATAAAGTGCGCGCATCTTCAACGCGATCGCGTTGAATTTCGGAAGCACGCAAGTAACCTTCAACATGATCAGCCAAGGTAACAACGGCGCCTTTGGCGTCAACTTCTTTAATCGTGCCTTTTACCAAGCTGCCTTTTTCATGGGTAGCCAGGAAGTTTTGGAACGGATCCTGTTCAAGTTGCTTGATGCCTAATGAAATACGCTCACGTTCTGAATCAACGGCAAGGATAACGGTTTCAAGTTCATCACCTTTTTTGAAGTCACGTACCGAGGCTTCGCCATCATCCGCCCAGGAAATGTCAGACATGTGTACCAAGCCGTCGATGC
>SXGU01544792.1_pt1 | contig 36394 bp, 26 predicted proteins | sample 3174531 | NCBI WGS metagenome assembly SXGU01 (sample SAMN11356863, study PRJNA531348) | freshwater metagenome | isolation source: freshwater sample F1-140 | place: China: Fuxian Lake, Yuxi | collected 2017-12-25 | reverse complement strand
TTCGCCGCCGAATTCGGCATGGCCTGGGGTGTCGACGATATTGATATGATAGCCGTTCCAATCCAGAGCGGTATTTTTGGCTAAAATGGTGATACCGCGTTCTTTCTCGATATCGTTGGAGTCCATAATGCGCTCGGTCACTTTGGTATGAGCGGCAAAGGTGCCGGACTGTTGCAATAATTTATCAACCAGGGTCGTCTTACCGTGGTCAACGTGGGCAATAATTGCAATATTTCTTAATTTTTCGATCACTTTTATGGTCTCTAAGGTTTAAATAAAACAAATGTAGAATGCGTTTGCGCATTCTTTTAAGCATGATGAATGCGGTTGCACTCTAAAATGGGTTAACTGCGGGGGAAGAAAAAACGGCATGCCGTCATCGCTGCGGTTTAGATTTTGTTGGACGCACCCTGCCTGGTCCAATTGAAAGATAAGCTTAACTTTGCTCCCACGGCAAGCCCTGAAAGCGCCAGCCGCCTAGATTGCCCCGATGCTTATGCTCATCCAAGGGACCTTCAAAACCGTCAACAATATTAATTAACAGCCGGTAACCGGCTTCTTCGAGTGCTTTTGCCGCATCCAGCGAACGTTGGCCGCTACGGCACAGCAATAAGATCGGCGCGGTGCGGTCGGCTACGAGCTTTTTAACGTCGGCGACAAACTGCGGATTAAGCTGCCAATCGGGCGCTTCTTTCCAAGGAATCGATATGGCGCCGGGAGGATGACCGACAAAGGAATGCTCAACTTTTGTTCTTACGTCCACCAATACCGCATCAGAATTATTTTGTAACAAATCCCACGCTTGTCGCGGGTCTAAATTTTCTATCATTGCATTAATCCTATGAGCGCTTTTGGTACCAAACGGGACTGTATCGATCCGTGCATATCTTTGTAAAAGCCTGATAAAACAGCTAACCATCCGGTTTAGAGCTGACTATTATCGCATCCCCTAAGCCACGGTCAAGAAATCGACTCATGACAATGCCGTCAATACGCTATTTCGGGTAACGCTAAAGGGCTGTTTTCTTGTCGTGCATAGGCGTTCAGGCGGTGCCGATTAGCTTAAGCCATTAGTTCAGGGATCGTCCCGGACAAAATATTCAGGCAGTAAGCGCCAAAAATATTAAGACCACGATCCAGTCCCGAACGCCTATAAGCGGCGTATGACTGTTGCAGCCATGTGCATAATAACCGCTGCCGTGACGTTGGCTAAGACGGTTGGGTTATGAAACGCTTGTTTTGATGGGGCGTGTTGGATTTGGCTTAACGCGGGATGGAATAAGTGGGTTTTATCCGTTACTTAGGAGGCCGTCCGAGCTGCATGATTGTACAAATTCGATCCTTCAAAAACACTCTCACCACGAAAACATGAAGTCTTATTGCTTCGCGCCTTTCGTGTCTTCGTGGTGAAATTTTTAAGGTTTTTTTAACCGAACTTAATTTGAGTTATATAAGCTAGACGGACGCCTGGGATTCAATAACTCATGCCTAAACCGGAAATTAACGGGTAATAACTTCGTCGCCCTTGCCGATTAACACTATATCCGCCGCGCGTAGCGCAAAAATGCCGACAGTGACGACGCCGACAATATTGTTGATGACTTCTTCCAGTTTGGTCGGATCGAGAATACTCAGATTATGCACATCCAGAATTTCGTTATGGTTATCGGTAATATAATTTTCCCGCCATACCGGTTGACCGCCCAGTTTAACCAGCTCTCTGGCGACATAACTTCTGGCCATCGGAATCACTTCAACCGGCAACGGAAACGCGCCCAACACATCCACGCATTTAGTTTCATCGACGATGCAAACAAACTTCTTGCTGGCCGCGGCGATAATTTTTTCGCGGGTTAACGCGCCGCCGCCGCCTTTAACCATATGCTTATGCGGATTGACTTCATCCGCTCCGTCCACATACACATCCAGCGTACCGACGGCGTTTAAATCCAGCACCGGAATGCCGATTTTTTTTAAGCGTTCGGTGCTGACGATAGAACTGGACACCGCGCCTTCAATATCGGCCTTAAAATCGGCCAAATAATCGATAAAATGGTTAACGGTAGAACCTGTACCGACGCCGATAATGCCGATATCTCTAACGTAGGGTAAAGCGGCTTGAGCTACTTTTTGTTTTAATTCGTCTTGCGTCATAAGGCCATCCTGATTTTAGTTATTGTAAGAAAGGGTGTGTGATAATACAGCAGATGCCGGTGTCCCGAAAAGTTTTGTTCTCCCGTCTCTGTTCGCGGCACAAGGACAGCGGCTGTAGGGCGTGCCGCGCACCATAATAGCTTGCCTACAAATACAGACAAAACTTATCTCGGTAGTTATACCAAGATTACTCAGCTGATTTTTTAAAAACGCTTACGATAAATCAAAGTCCTCATGTTCATCCTGCACAGCTCCAATAAAACCGAAAACCTGGTCGCCCACTTGAGCGCCGTCATTGACAACGCGCCGCTGGAATCGCCTTTCGCCAAAGAAGTTTTTTTGATTCAAAGCCAAGGCATGGAGCGCTGGCTGTCGCAGCAGCTGGCCAATCGATTTAAAGTCTGGGGCAATTACGAGTTTTTATTTCCGGCCAAATTTTTCAGCTCTTTGGCGCAACACATCGACAGCCGCTTAAGCGACGAGGCGTTTGAGCGCAACGTGATGCATTGGCGGATTGAAGCTTTGCTACGCCGATTGGACGGCGAAGTGTTTTTACCGCTGACGCACTACCTGACCGGCGAAAATATCGGGCTAAAACGCTATCAACTGGCCCAGCAATTGGCGCAAATTTTCGACCAATACCAGATGATGCGGCCGGATATGCTGGCGGCCTGGCAAAAGGGCCAATTGCTGTACCAAACCCCGGCCGAACGCTGGCAACAGGCGCTATGGCTGCAAATAACCGCTGAAACCGGCAGCAAGCATCGAGGCTCGTTATGGCTGGACTTAATCGATAAATTAAACGGCGCAAAAGAAGGCGCGTTTAGTCGGCAATTGCCGGAGCGGATTTCGGTCTTCGGGCTGAATACCATGCCGCCGTTATTCCTAAGTTACCTGCAAGGCCTGTCCAAACATTGCCAGCTGCATTTTTTCCTGCTCAATCCGGCACAAGAATTTTGGGCCGATCTGGCCGGTAAAAAACAACGCATCAGAGACGAAAACGTTAACGGGCATCCGTTATTGTCCACATTAGGCCAGCAAGGACGCGAGTTTCAGGAAATGCTGCTGGAGCAGGCACAGTTCGATTTCGAGCCGGAAAGTTTTGAACCGACGGACGCGTTAAATAATCTGCAACGCCTGCAAAACGACATTTTAACCAACCGGCCGGACGGGCAAGCTCTGCAACGCGACGATTCGATCGGCATCCATGCCTGCCATTCCCGTATGCGCGAGGTGGAGGTGTTAAAAAACCAGTTGCTGCAAGCACTGGAAAACGATCCGACGCTGGAATTGCGCGATATGGTGGTGATGGCGCCGGATATTCAGGCCTATGAGCCGTTTATCGCCGCCGTGTTCGACGATATTCAGCACGCCATCGCCGACCGCAGCTTGCGTCTGAGCAATCATGCGCTGGATGCCTTCATCCGCTTTTTGGATTTAAGCCAAAGCCGTTTCGGCTGGCAGGCGGTCATGGACTTACTGGAGCAACCGGTCGTGTATCCGGGTTTCGGCTTGTCCGAGGTCGATCTGGAATTGATCAAGCACTGGGTGCGGGATACCCATGTGCGCTGGGGCCGGTCGGCACAACACAAGCAAGAACTGGATCTGCCGGAATTTGACCAGAACACCTGGCAGGCGGCGTTGGACCGCTTACTGATGGGTTATGCCGTCGGTTGCGACCAGGATTTTGCGCTGGACGTGCTGCCTTACCGCGATATTGAAGGTTCATCGGCGTTGGCCTTGGGCGGTTTATGCGAGTTTATGCAACTGCTGTTTAAAGCAGGTAACGAACTCAAGCAAGCCAAACCGCTGTTAAGCTGGAGCACGCAGCTTTATTATTACGCCGACCAGCTATTGGCGGCGGCGGAACCGCTCGAACGGCAACAACTGAACGAACTGCTGGCGGAATTATCCGCCGAGTCCACCGCCGTGCATGATGACGACGTGGAGCTGCAAGTGATCATCAGCTGGCTGCAAGGCCGGGTGGCCGAGCGCAAATCCTCCACCGGTTTTTTGCGCGGCCAGTTGACTTTTTGCTCGATGTTGCCGATGCGCTCCATCCCGTTCAAGGTGATTGCGCTGCTGGGCATGAATGATGGCGAGTTCCCCAAAATCGACCGGCACCCGACCTTTGATTTACTGGGCCGGCATTTTCGTAAAGGCGACCGTTCGCACCGCGCCGATGACCGTTACCAATTTTTGGAAATCCTGTTGTCGGCCAGACAGCAGCTGATTATGACTTACATCGGCCAGTCGATCAGTCATAACGAACCTATTCCTCCGTCGGTGGTGATCAGCGAAATGCTGGAAGCCTTGCAATGCGGCGACGATTTCATTACCCGCCATCCTTTGCAAGCGTTCAGTCGGCGCTATTTTGACGGCAGCACGGATTTGTTCAGTTTTTCCGAGACCGATTGCGCAACCGCGAAGGCGCTGGCAGGTAGGCTTGATAGTTCGGCTATGACTACGGATGTGTGGTGGCAAGGAACACTCCCTAAAGACATGGATGATGCCGACGTAATCGAACTGAGCGACATGTTCGGTTTTTTCCGTCATCCGCAGCGTTATTTTCTGCAACGGCAAATGGACTTGCGTTTTCAGGGTCTGGAAGCCGAGGCCGAAGAGCGCGAGCCTTTCAGCATTGCCAAATTGGATGCTTATGCGATTTATCATGAATGGATACGCGAGACCTTAAACGGCAAGCCGGTATCGGTAAAAAAACTGCAAGCTCAAGGCCGCTGGCCGGTCGGTGTGCCGGGCGAGCTGGAATTCGAGCGTCGGCAAGGCCAGGTTAACGGCTTTGTCGAACGCATCAAAGCCAAAAACTTGGGCGCGGCTTTGGACGATTTACCGATAGATCTTAGCGTCGATGCTTACCGCGTGGTCGGCAAGCTCGGTAACCTTTACCGGAACGGCAGCCTGTTTTATCGCTACGCCGATCTTAAGGGGAAGGATTTTGTCTGCGCGTTATTGCATCATCTTTTGGTTAATCGGATTCAGCAGCAGCCGACGTTTTTGCTGAGTACCGATGAAGACCTGACGTTAACACCTGAACATTGCCGGGAAGAGTATTTGAGCGCATTGATAGACATCTACCGATTAGGCCGAAAACAGCCCGATGCTTTTTTTATCGAACCGGCCTTGGCTTATATTAAACAGGCCTACAAGTTGAAAACCGGTAACAAAGCGTCGAAGCCGGCGCTGGATGCGGCCATAGAGCAATTGTCCAGAGCCGTTCAGCAGCCTTACGAGCCGGAACTCAGACGGCTTTACGGCAACGTGGCGGACATGGGGCTGGTATTGGGTGAATCGTTTGAGCGGCAATGTCAGAGTCTTTTACAGCCGGTTTGGGATGCGATGCATTAATCTCAGTGCAAAGCTTCCCACGCCGTAGACTCACTGTCATTAAGTTAAGAAAAAAGCTCCCTCTCCTGCTGGAGAGGGTTGGGGTGAGGAGAATAAAATCAACTGCTTACACTTTACTTACCTCAACCTTTTTTCTCAAAGGAGGGAGGGCCTAGACTTATGTAGATACTTATGCTGTTAATGCGGGAAATAAGAGATATGTTCTTGCACGACTATCCCGATGATCATGCGCTGCAAGCCGGAATATTGAATAAGGCCTATGAGTTAGACGCGCAATTGCTTGATGTGCTCAATGGGGTTAAGGCATTTATTAAGCCTTACATGAACCGATAATTTCCGGACTACTCTGCTACTAAGTCGACTTGGCTGAGGTACGTTAACATTTCGCCAAGCAAAATCGAATCATAACTGAATGAGATGTTGGTAGTCCCTAATGTCATAAATCTTCCAGCTTTCTTGTGGGTAAAAGGAATAGCTACGGAATGATGAAAGCTCAATAGTTACATATTTTTAACGCAAAGGAGATATTTGTGGCAGATTTTCTAATCAAACACCTTGAAAGCAAAGCGGAAGAGCATTCCGCCCTTAAAATGCTGGTTAACCAATGGGGGTTTGATGAAAAACTCATTCCCAAAGCCTTGCAAACCGTTGGTAATCTTTTCCCGCATTACAGCCGCCATGATGAATCACACAGCAGACAGATTCTAATCAATATCGAACGCCTGTTAGGCAAAGACAATATCGCCAAGCTCACCGCCACGGATACTTGGCTCTTGCTGGAAGCGGCGTATTGGCACGATATAGGGATGGTTGTACCGCACAGGGACATTCAGGAAGCGCTCGGTCAAAACGGTTTTCAGCAATATATCGAAGAGATCCGCAATACTCCCCATCATGGCCTGCATCGCTTCTGCCTGAGTTTTAGCCTTCATGACATGTCGCAATGCTTCGGCGGCGCCAATACGCCGATAGAAGCGGTGGATAAATTCCGTGAACTGATGGCGGAATGGTTCCGACGGCAACATGCCGGTCGTGCAGGCAAGATTGTTGAAGACCCCTGGCAAAATGCCGGTATCAGCTCTCCGCGTACCGAATTGATCCCGGCCCGGTTATTCAAATTATTGGGGCGCATCTGCCATATGCACGGCGCACATTTTCAAGACTTACTTGCTCCGTCCGGTTTGCCTTTTCGTGAAGCCGGATTAGCGCAAGAAGATTGTCATCCCCGCTTTGTCGCCTGTCTATTACGCATGGGGGATTTGCTCGATCTGGATGACAACCGCTTTTGCCCGGTGATGCAACTTATTGCCGGCGAAAATCGTCCGCCGCTGAGTAAAGCCCATGAAGATAAACACGCGGGTATTTGCCATTTGCGGCTCGATCCTGAACGCATTGAAATTACCGCCGAATGCGAAACCGTGGACGGTTACCTGGAAGCTTTTAAATGGTTCGATTGGCTCAAACAAGAAATGCAAAATCAAATGTCGCACTGGCAAGACATTGTTCCTGAGCGTACATTTGGGCCGTTACCGACACTGGGTAAAATTGAGGTTCGCTTAAGCGGTGAAAAGCATCTATTGAATGAAGGCCAGCGTCCACAATTTAGTATTGACGGCAAACAAGCCACCAAGCTGCTCAGCGAGAATTTATACAGCGGCGTGTATCCTTGCATCCGTGAATTGCTGCAAAATGCGGTGGATGCGACATTACTGAAATTATGGCTAATCAATGGCCAAAAATACTCAGCCGATATTTGGAAAAGTCCATTTACAAAGGCTGCACAGGAAATTCTAAACGCAGGTGAAGTAACCGTTTTACTTGAGGAAACTGTACCGGATACCGATACGCCACATAACCATTCGCGCTGGAAACTGACGATCACAGACCAAGGCACAGGTATCAGTCGCGATGATTTAAGCTACATGCTACGCATTGGCGGTTCTCAAGCAAACGCCTTTCGTCAGCAAAAAATCAATACGATGCCGGAATGGATGAAACCATCCGGCGCATTCGGCATTGGTTTTCAAAGTGTTTTTTTGATTTGCGATGAGGTTAAGCTGACGACAAAAAGTATTTTTACCAATGAAACGCTAGAGATTATTATGCACAAGCCTCTTGGCAAGAAAGAAGGATTGGTAGAAATAAAGTCACGTGATAATGATATTTTACGTTCTTGCGGAACAGTTATTGAGATTATTCTATTTTATAAGAGGGTTATTAATTTAAATTGCTTAAATAACGATATTACTAAATCATTTACACATCATTTTGTTGGTTTATATGACCCTGTTTTAAACGGTAATATTCCTTTTAGAGAATTAAGGCTAGCAGATGAAATCCAGACTTTTTCAGAGAACTCCTTTTTACCGATTTGTGGAAAATTAATAACAACAGAACAAAGCACATCATTTCAATTTGGCACCGTACTAAAAACAAATGGCGATAATTCATTACAAAACTGGCGCTTTGTAGAGGTTATGAAACATCAGATAGCTTTGAAATATCAGCTTAGACTAGGGGTAGTTGTTCAATCTGTAAAAACTCTATTTCGTGGTCAGCTTTTTGATCATGGCGGGTTTCTTTGGCCTAACATTGAACTTGAAATAAACCTCTTGTCTGGCAAAGCTGGGCAATGGCTTACAGCTAACCGTGAAAAATTAGCGAAAAATACACATGCCGAATTTGAGAAGCTGATTATAACTGCTCTTGAACAGCTGATTCAGGAGGATATAAGTAATCACATTTCCAATAAAATTTTAATTAATAAAGAAACAAAGCCACTTTATTCACTCTTTCTTGAATATATGGCTTTAATCTATGAGGGAAATTGGCTTTCTTGGGCTAATGAGTTTAAAGGAGCTTGGCTAGATATATTAACGCCTGACAAAGAAACATATAGGGAATTGTTTGGTCGCAGTTCGTGGATATTAGGTTTTAAGTCACCATTTAATAATGAAAACCTTACAGGCTGTGATTTGGTTCTAGATTATGGACAGGAGTATCTCAGATATATTATTTTTAATGAGTGGCTAAAAGACGAAAAGAACACAGTGCAGGTTATTACGGCGGAAAACTACTCTAATGATAGTGATACCCTTCGTTGGCAATTAAAGAAAGAGCCACAAGATACATATACTAAAGAAGCATTGGCTACACGTTTAGCCGGAGTATTTCAGAGAATAGATCACAATCAACGCTTTTTCTTAGACTTTCAAGATAAGGGGACTGTTTTAAATTTAAAGTCGGATATTAAGATTGGAGCAAGAGGACAAGAAAATATCGTTGGAGTACCCTATTTATTTGATATTCCGCTTCTGCAACGAAAGTGTAATAGATTCATACTGCTACCTTTTCTATTTTGTCCTATAAATGCAAGATATTCACACAGAGCAACTGCCACTCCTTCTCAACTCGACTCATTATGTAAATGGTTACAACCCCATTTAGAAACTCCTGCCACACTTGAAGAAATAAGAAAAGCTTACGAGGAATTGATTGACTACATTGACAACGAAATCATGAAACCCTCGCCACATTGGGATAGGTGGAAAAAAGCACGGGGAATCTAATCTATCTTCACTATCTACTACAAAGCACGGGGTCAGGTCTTGAATTGTGCCTTTATCTGAAATAAAAGTTTGATTATGCGCAATACAAGATGTGGTCCCATGCTTTGCGGTCCAATATGGCTTTTAGAATAAACAACCCCAATACAGTAAAATTCTGAGCAAGGCCTAGAGCCTCAATAATCAAGGCATTTGGAAAATATCAGCATAATCAGCGGGTTTTATCATGAGCGAAAACAATATTAATCGAGTAAAAGTGTTTGCAAAAGGGGACATCATTTTTCATGAAGGCCAGCCCAGCGACCACTTTTATGTTCTGCAAAAAGGCGAAGTCGAAGTTTCCATTCGAAAAAACGAAAAACGCGTCGTTATCGGCACCTTAGGGCCCGGAGAGTTTTTCGGAGAGATGGGCTTACTCTCTAACGAGCCTCGATCGGCGTCCTGTAAAGCCATCACTCCGGTAGAAGTTGCCCGAATCGGCAACGAAGATTTTAAAAAACTCCTAAAAAATTCACATCCCTTGGTTGGGAAAATCATCAATGTATTGCTGAAGCGTTTAAAAAAATCGAATAGCCTTTCAGCCGGTCAAACCGTTCCGGCTAATTTTTTTTATGCCGTCGCTAATTTACTCGATCTTAATTTTAAAGCGGCTAACAGCGATACACTATTAGCCGCACCATTGATTAAACAAATTACTGCAACGCTCGGCATTCTTCCTCATCAGGTGAAAGCAATCCTTCAGCGATTTAGCGATCTTGGCTTAATTCAAAAAATACAGCATAAAGGCAATTCCTTTTCGCTTAAAGAAGAGGAAGAAGGACGCTTGCTTTTGCAATCAAAGCATTTATTAAGCGACGCAATGAGAATTCAAGCTCAACAGCCGGACAAGGTCTTGCCCGATTCATTCGTATCGGACTTGGAATTAATGGAGGTTAAACAAGCGCTTGAGTTATACAGTATCGATCAACAAAAATTTTACAGCAAACTGTGTGCCGGCGGTTTTCCGGAGGATTTGTTATTGATTAACAAACCGGTTTTATTCAGTTTGATACAAGGTAAAGGGAAGCGGTTTTTTGAAGAACTTGAAGGATGACAAGGTCGTTTCGGCTACGGGGCCGCAGTGAAGCGCGGGGGCAAGCCTTGAACCCCTATTTCCGCTTAAGCATCTCGTTAGTAATCGTGTACTCATGGATGTAGCCTTTGGCAAAGCTCAGGACGGATCTTGTTCCACGGCGTATTCTATTGCACTCATTGCTCTTTTGAAGATAAGATCAAATTATTTCTCAACAGTTTAGGAGAAAAATCATTATGTCATCAGAAGCTATTGCCACTGTTGTGAAAATGATGGAAACCTTACCCGATGCGGCTCAACATCAAGTTGCAGAATATTTGCAGACCTATATTGCCGACATACAAGACGAACTGTGCTGGGAGGCCGCATTCGCAAAAACACAACCCAATCTGGTAGAAAAAGCACGACTCGCCAAACAACAAATTGCCGAAGGTAAAGCTCAGTCTTTAAATATTGATGAACTATGAAATCGTTGACGTTACCCAGCTTTTGGGAAAACTATCGATGCCTGGATGAATTAATACGCCGCAAAGCGCGAAAATCATATTTGGTTTGGTCGCAAAATCCATTTCACCCTTCATTGCATTTTAAGTGCATAAATCACGCGGAAGATTTATGGTCTGTCAGAATAACTCGCGGCTATCGCGCGCTTGGCATTATGGAGGGTGACACCGTAACTTGGTTTTGGATTGGCAATCATGACGACTATGAACGTTTTTGCTAGTCGGGAACGGTGCGGGATGATCGGAAGCACAGGGTCACTGCCATTAAGTTAAGGCTGGACAGTCCCTTCTCCCTCCGGGAGAAGGTTAGGATGAGGGGATCAAATAAGGTTTTTTTCCTTATTTTTATTCTCCTCACCCGGAGCTTTTTTCTTAACTTAATGGCAGTGAAGCACAGGGTCGGATCTTGAATTGTGCATTGTTCTGAAATAACAGTTTGATGATGCACAATCCAAGACTTGACCGTTTTATCAATTTTCTCAACCTTGATTAGATCAAAGCGCTGTTCTTTAATGCTTGTCTGCTGTTGCGGCAAAACTTATGCCGAAGCCTCAGGCGTCACCGTCTGCTCCGTTTTTTTATAACTATCCACAAAAGCCTGTAAGCCTTTTTGCACTAAGTCGTAAGTTGCATCGATATTAGCGGCGATATTGCCTTCCTTTAATACGTTAAGGCCGCCCAAAATATCCCGCGCTTCTTTAAAACCTTTATCGATTCCGCCGCTAATCAACTTGGTAAACGAGTTTAAGGCATCTTCGGTGCTTAAGTCCGGATGACTCTCCTGGTACTTGCCAAAAAAAGCCGTGCTCATTTGCACAATGCGGTCAGCCGTGGCTTGCGGCGAGACATCGAGCCCGTCGTCGTAAGCGTGCTGAATGGCGTCGGGGCCGAGTTGCCCTTCTAAAGCTTTGTTAACGCCTTCAATCGCGGTCTTAAATAATAGAGTCATCGGTTGATCGCCGACGCTCAGGCTGACATTCATGGAGGCTTCCAAGATGCTTTTATTTAGCTGTTTTTTTACCGTGACAGCAACCGAGTCCTGTATACCGTCGGTTTTTTTTGCCTGGGCCTGCCCGGATACCTGCGCATCGGCAGTGACACCGGCCTGCTTGCTTGGCTTAGCGGCGTTGGCCGCGTAGTTTGACGATTGTTCTGGTTTAATTTCCATGGATGTTCCCCTAATATTTTAAATAAGCGTTAAAACTATTCAGTCTCTCTGTGCCGGAAGAAAATAAGCGGCCGCTTTGTAGCTATCGGCCGAAATACAAGAAACATAAGGGGTAAGAATAATGCTGTAATTCGAATAAGACATTAGATGAACAAGGCCATTCCGCTGCTTCCTATCCGGCATGACCGAGCCCCGCTATCAATTGCCGGGCGTCTTGCAGGCATTGTTCCAGTAAATGCTCCGGAACCTGCGGACTTTGGCTCAGCGCCATCACTCTGACAATCGCCGCGACTTGTTCCGCCGTCAGTCGCTGTTGCGGCAAAATGTCGGTGTATAGCCAAACACTGACCGATTCCGGCGCCGGTGTTTGCGTCAGCCCCGCCAGTACCGCCGTTGCGCTCAGCATGGCGGCTGCGAGCAGATCAAGCACCCCGGCGCTACACTGCTGTTGCATTAAAATCTCCGCCGCCTGTAGTTTATCGGTTGCGGCTTTGATTAAAGGATTCGCCGCCGCAGTTTCGGCAAGCGGCAGCAACTCTTGTTCACCGGCAGGCGATAGGCCTAAGCGTTGCAAACTGCGCAAGGTTTGCGGCGCAATCACCGCCACCGGTATATCGGCTTGCGATAAGCTTTCCGCCAGTTGCTCATCCGTTTCGGTGCATGGCTCCAGTATCACCAGCAAACCGCCGTTCGCGCCCATGATGCGTTGAATGCGCGGGGCAAAGGCGCTTTGCAAGCGCACGATCAGGGCGTTGATTCGGCTGTTATCTTCGCCAGCAATCGGGATTTGCGCGGCCGTTCCGGGCGCGGTTTCTGTGTCGGAGACCGGTTGAATCGCTTCGGCGGCTTCCGGCGGCAATTCCGTTGTTTCTTCCTTGTCTGAGGCGGACGTTTCCGCCAAATCGTCAACCAAGGTTTCCAGCATTTTTTTGGAAACGCCGACCACATCTTCCTCGGCTTCCGGATTGACCACGTTATCGAATAAATCGCGCTTGCCTTTGACCAAACCGGCGACGCGCTGTTCATAGGAATCTTCCGCCAACAGCAAGAAAATCTGTACTTTGTGTTGTTGCCCCAAGCGATGAATCCGGGCTATGCGTTGATCCAATACCGCCGGATTCCAGGGCATGTCCATATTGATTAACACCGTCGCCGCTTGCAGATTCAAACCCACGCCGCCGGCATCGGTGGAAATAAATACTTGCACGCTGTCGTCATCGGCAAATCGATCCATTAAGTCGCTCCGTTTATGGGTCGGTACGCCGCCGTGTAAATGCACGCAACCCAAACCCATGCCGTTAACCACCGTCGTAATCATCTCGGTCATGGCTTTCCATTGCGAAAACACCACGACTTTGCAGTTACTCATCAGACACAAATCGTCCAGCAACCGGGCCAATTCATCCAGTTTCGGCGAACCGAAAGTCTCCTTGTCCACCAAACCGGCCGCATTGCAGGCCATGCGCGCCTGTTGCAACGCGGCCATCATCCGGTTCTGCTCGCTGGGCGTCAGCGGCCTGCGTTTGGCTAGAGTCGCCAACATCGAGGCGGCCGATAAGCCTGAATCGTGCAATTCCCGTTGTTTTTGCGTCATCGCAATATCCAGCGTGACTTCGGTGCGCTCGGGCAGCTGATCTTTAACCAGGCTGCGATTGCGCCGCAACATGACCGAAGCGATTTTGCGCCTCAGCTCGGATAAGTTGCGATAACCGATCACTTTGCCGCGCTCGTCGGTGACATGAAAGTCCAGCAAGCAGCGCCACAACGGCCCGAGCACACGGGCATCCACCACTTGCAACAAACTGTACAAATCTTCCAGACGGTTTTCCAACGGCGTACCGCTTAACACAAACGCATAACGGGAAGGAATCAGTTTAATGGTGGAGGCGATTTTAGTCCGCCAGTTTTTAATGCGTTGCGCTTCATCCAGAATCAGCAAATCCGGTTTCAGGGTTTCGCTGATCACGCTTAAATCGCGTAACACCAATTCATAATTGACGATAAAAAACAGCGCGTCGGCGCGGTAATGCACGCTGCGGCTTTCCGCGACACCCTGCACGACTTGTACGCTGCGACCGGTGAATTTGGCGATTTCCCTGGCCCACTGTTGTTTTAACGAGGCCGGGCAGACGATCAGGATTTTTTGCACACCGGCATGATCGGCCAACCAAGTACCGGCGGCAATCGCCTGCAAGGTTTTACCCAAACCCATGTCGTCGGCCAATAAAGCGCGGCCGCGAGACGCTAAAAAAGCCACGCCTTCGACTTGGTAGGGAAACAATTTGGCCTTCACGCCGGGCAAGACCCCGTGCGATTGCAGGATGTCGCGGCTAATCTGTTGCGCGCGCAATTGATGGGTCGCATCTTCGGCGCATTGCTGCGCGTAGCGCCGGGCATCTTCGCCCAATTGAATATCGTCGCGTCCGGCCACGCGTTCCGCCAAGCGGAAAAAATCATCGGGCAGCCGCGCTTTGAACAAGCCTTGCGCATCGAAAAAATCGGCCAGCACAATCGCCAAATCGGCGGCCAACTCAGGGGTTTTATACAAGCGCAGTTGCGGATGGGTTGCCGATTCCCAGGCCAGATAAACGAACGATAACGGCGATCCTTTAGCCTTCAATTCCTTGTATCCGGGGCGTTTCTTGGCGTAATGCAAAACAGCTTCGATATGCTTGCACGTACCCAGCCGATTGCTCGCCAAATCGGGGCAGGTGCAGTAATTCATTCGTGCATCCAACGAACGAATATGCACTTGGTAAGAACGTTGCCAATGCGTGGACGACACCAGCGAAGCCGCCTGCCAGACGCCGAAACCCAGATTGCCGCTGATTAAGCTGACTTTAACCTCATTGCGGCCTTTCTTGATCCGCTCGGCAATGGCCTCTTCCATCGCGCCGCCGATTTGGCCCGCGCTATCTTCGTCGCCCGCTTGTTCGGCATAGCTGTACAACGCGGCAATCGCATGTTTGCATACCGGCTGCTGATCGGCGCAATCGCATTGCACCACTAATTGATCGTCCGCGCCGCGCGACAACTCGACCCAATACGGCTGATCCGGTTTAGAGCCTTCGACCTGAGCCAATAACACATTTTCTTGAACATCCAATGCAAAAACACGGTTTTCAATGAAATAAGAAAGGCCTTTTTTAAGGGTGTTTTCGGAGGCCAGCGTACTCAGGCGTTCGGTATCGAAAAGAAAAAAATCATGACTCATGGTTAGCTCGCCGGATTGGAATAAAAGTTCCATTTTACACCTGACGAGTTAGAGGGAAAACCGGCTGCTTACTTTAGGCTGGACAGTCTGATTTGTTTGCCCTGTTGTGTCGTGGCTAAGCCAGCGTTTTTGGAATTCGTCGGCCGGTAGCGGCGGCGACAGATAATAGCCTTGAATTTCGTGACAGCCGTAGGACTGTAGCAGTGCCAATTGGGATTCGGTTTCGACGCCTTCGGCAATGACCTTCATATTTAAAGCCTGGCCCAGGGACACAATGGTTTTGATAAACGCCGCTTCGTTCGAGGCGGGATCGTCGACATACGCCATAATGAAGGAGCGGTCGATTTTAAGCGTATGGATAGGCAACTTTTGCAAATAAGATAAGGACGAATAGCCGGTACCGAAGTCGTCCATGGCGACGTGAATACCGCGCGCCCGGATTTGTTGCAAACGTTCGGTCGCTTTTTTGATGTCGTGCATCACCAAGCCTTCGGTCACTTCCAATTCAATCCATTCGGGCCGGGTAGCGGTTTCGGCCAAAATGTCGTCGAGACCGGCGATAAAGTCGTCGCCCAGAAGTTGCAGCGGCGACAGATTGACGGCAATGCGAAAACCGGCCAAGCGATTGGCCCACGCCTTGGCTTGCAAACAGGCGGTTTTGAGTATCCATTTTCCTAATGGAATGATTAAAGCCGTTTCCTCGGCGGTAGCAATGAAATGGTCCGGCGGCACCATCCCGAAGCCCGGCCGTTTCCAGCGGATCAAGGCTTCGGCGCCGGTGATGCGGGTTAACGCGCTATTGGCCTTAGGCTGATAATAAAGCTGGAATTCTTCATGTTCGATGGCCCCGCGCAAGGCGCTTTCCAGTAATAATCTCTGATGCGCCGCCTCGTTCATACCCGCTTCGAAGTACTGAAACATGCCTCGGCCTTTGGCTTTGGATGCATACATCGCGGTATCCGCATGCTTGGTCAGGGTATAGAAATCACTGCCGTCATCGGGAAAGATCGCGATGCCGATGCTGACGCCGACGAAAACCGTGTGGTCTTTAATCGCCACCGGCCGGGTTATGGCGTCGATCAGATCTCGGGCAATTTCGGTCGCATCGGTGATGCCGATTAATCCGGGCAGGATGATGGTAAATTCGTCTCCGCCCATACGGGCCACGGTGTCGGTTTTGCGCAGGCAGTTTTGAATACGTAGCGCGATGGCCTGCAATAAACTGTCGCCTGCCCAATGGCCGAGGCTATCGTTGATGTTCTTGAAATGGTCCAGGTCAAGAAAAAATAACGCGAGGCGGCTGTCATTGCGTTGCGCCAAGCAGATTTCGTGCTCAAACCGATCCTTAAACAAAAACCGGTTCGGCAGGCCGGTCAGCACGTCGTAATAGGCCAGCTGTTTAAGTTCCTGTTCCGTTTGTTTTTGGTGGCTGATGTCCGTTGAAATCGCCACATAATGCGTTAATTGCCCCTGTTGGTTGGTGACCGCGTTGATGCTGAGCAGCATCGGGCAGAATTCGCCGTTTTTTCGGCGATCCCAGATTTCTCCCTTCCATTCGCCCTTGTCTAATAAGGATCGCCAGAGGTGTTTGTAAAAGAGCTGATCGTGCAGTTTCGATTTCAACATACGGGGATTTCGGCCCAGCATTTCGGAACGCTGATAACCGGTGATTGCGCATAATGCGGCATTGACCTCCAGGATAGTGCCTTGCGGATCGGTGATAAAAATGGCCTCGCTACTGTTGTCGAAGACTTTGGCGCTCAGGCGCAGCCGGGTTTCCCGGTCTTTAAACTCGGTGATATTCAAGGCGGTCACTACGGCGCCTTCCAGCTTTCCCTGCTCCGAATGCAGCAAGCTGCTTTTCAGCCAATAAACGGATTTTTGCCGGTCACTGCTTTTGCCGACGAGTTCATGCTCGCCGGAGTAGTAGCCGCTAAGCCGAATGGTTTCCAGCAGCACGGAACGAAGCGGCCAAGGCAAAGCCGGCAAATTCCCGGCAAGACATTGTTGCTCGGTTAAAGATAGCAAGCTGTCGATGCCGGTACCGACCAGCTCGGCTTCGGTAAAACCGAGTTCGCGTTCCACCGCCGTATTCAGTTGTCGAATCCGGCCTTCGGTATCGATGACGAACAACAGATCGTCAATGGTATCCATCACGCGGTCGATAAAACGACTGAGATCTTGCTGCTGATTGGCTTTATCTTGGAGCTTTGCTTTTTGCTGTTCCGATTCGCGGAGCATCGCATCCATGCTTTGGGTGATGACCCGGATTTGCCTTTGCTGTTTCAGGTTAGCTAAGCGGAGTTTATCGATTTCTTCCCGCAGTTGAAGCACGGTTTCGGGATATTCGCCGTCGGAGGTATTTTCATTCAAGGACACTCGAAATTGACCGTCATGTTCTTGGACCTGAAATTTTGAAGCTGTCAACTCGGTATGTTGGCGGTGCGCCGGGCAAATAAGAATATTTTCATTATTTAAGCGGCAATGCGTCAGATCGTGCCCTTCGTGAGAACACAGCGCGGGGACGGCCCGAAATTGACCCTGAATATTAAAAATCAGAATATCGACAGGATGCTGTCCGGCCGATAATTGCACACGGCCTTTCCAGCGCGGCGGCTCAGCCGAGTCGAGAAAGACCACCGATTCGACGACGATAGTGCGAAGATGCGCGTTTTGACGGTTCATTCCGGCAAAAGACCTTGTATTAATTGAACGGTTTGGGCGATAGCTTGCTCGGTTTCGGCGGAGAGGCCGAAACAAAACGGCGTGACTGCGGCTATTTCGACGCCCACGATCAGAATATCCGGCAAGGGTTTCCTGATGACTTTAAGCGCCTCCAGCACATACGCAATACCCAAGCCATGGCCGGTGAACTGCCGGGGCCTGTCGGCCAAGTCTTCCGGCCTTAATACACACACCTCGCCGACATGGCCGAAGTTGGTCAGCGCATCGACCAGAATCGCCTGACGGCAAGCCTCAAGCAAGCGGAGCGCATTGAGCCCGGCGATACCGGCATTGAACACTTCGACATCCTTCGGCCAGGTCAACCGGCAAAGCTCGGCGTAAACGCGGCTGCCGAAGCCGTCGTCCCCGTGCAGTTCGTTACCGAAGCAAACGATATGGCGGGCGACCATCGCTAAGGCCACAAGGTGGTGCGCTTGCCGCTGTCGAGCACATGCACGGTACAGACCAGACAGGGATCATGGGAGCGGATAATATGACCGATTTCGACCGGGTCGTCGGGATCGTCGACAGTCAAGCCGAGCAAGCTGCTTTCCCAATGCCCATGACGGCCTTCGCTGTCTTTGGGCGAGGCGTTCCAGGCGGTGGGCGTCACTACTTGGTAGCGGCTAATCGCGCCGTCGGTGACTTGCAGCCAGTGTCCCAGCGCACCGCGCGCCGCCGTTATTAGGCCAAAGCCCTCGCCGTCGGGAATGTCCTGTGTGGGCGGAGCAATCATATGCGGCTCGTTAGGATGCGCGGCCAGCTGATGCAGGGTTTCGCGCATGGTCTGCAACAGCCGGGCGGTGCGGCGTAAACGGGCGAATTGGCGCAGCCAGGCATTGCCGCCCTCGGCCTGATACAACGAGCGGATCAGCGCTTCGCCGTCGATCAGCGCATCGGCCAGCGGGCCGGTTTGCACGACTTTGTCTTGATAGCGCGGCGCTTTGCACCAGGTATAGCGATCGGAATGGGGTTGATAATCCGGGATGGTTTGTCCTTGAAACGGATGGCGACCGCCTTGGTAGGGTTGAAACCAGGAATAGCGCACATGCTCGGTGATTTCGGCTTGCTCGAAAGGTTCGATGGTGCCGGTATCGCCGTTCAGGAAACCGGCCCTGAACAAGCGTTTGCGTTGCGAAGAAAAAGCTTCCGCATCGGCCGGATCGTCATAAGCGCCGTAACTGAGCATGTGGGGCGTGCCAAAGCCGATATGATGCAGGCCGACGCTGCGGCTCATCCGTGTCAGCAGGCCGATGGCGCTGTTGGCGTGACTTTCTTTCGTATCCAGCCACGTGAAAAATTCATCGGCGGATGCCAAGGCCAACCAGGTATCCAGATCGGTGCCGATAACGCTTTTTTCGAACCAGCGCGTCAGTTTGTGGAGGATCGACAGGCTATCGATAATATGGCGGCTATCGGCAGGCGAAGTGACGCCGCCCGGCAACATATAAGACGAGTGCGGCCATTGACCGCCGAACAGCGCGATAATTTCGACGGTATGGCGCGAATGCTCGAGCGCATCGCGATAAACCCAGCCCTGGAACGGCTGGAATGCCGCGCGCGCTTGTTGATAAAACGATCGGTCGGCGTATTTGGGATGGCAAAAATCGGCGCTAAAAAACAGAAAGGATTGGCGCAAATCGCTTTGCACCGTTTCGGCCATCAAACACAGATTGCGGATGCGGATAGCCGCGGGCGGCACCGGAATGCCGCCGACCAGTTCCAGCGCCAGCACCGCCGCGTTTAATTGCGCGGTGCCGCAAATACCGCAGATACGCGGCGTAATCACCAACGAATCTTTGGGCTTGCGGCCGATCATGATTTGTTCGAAACCTCTGTACATAGAGCCGATACAGCGGGCATCGACGACTTTATTGCCGTCCAGTTCCAGCTGGAAATCGAGATCGCCTTCGACCCGGTTAAGATCGATTTGGATGATTCTTTTGCTCATGCTTTAAGTATCCATCGTTTTATTCAGCACCCTCTCGGGCGCCGCTTCGTGGGCCAGACTTTTATAAGCCATGTAATTGGCCCGCTCTACGCCCAGCGGCAGACGGAGCGGAATGGTGCCGATTTTTTCGGTACGGAATAGGTCTTGAGTCAGCGGGAATTCGGGGGAGGTGCAGCCGAAACAGGGTACGCCCGCGCGCGTTTTGCTGCTGCGATTGTTCCAAAGTTCGGTATTGCAAATCGCCATCGTCACCGGACCTTGGCAGCCCAGATTAAAAAACATGCAAGCCTTATCGCCGAATACGGTGTCTTCGACATCATACTCATGATATTCATTGCGGGTACAGCCCTGATGCACGGTAGTATTAAAAAAAGCCTTGGGCCGGTTAAGATGATCGAGCTCTATCGGAAGACCGGCCACGAGCATGGCTAATGTTTTCGTCATGGTATTCGGATGAGCCGGGCAGCCTGCAATATTGATGACCGGCAAGCCTTTGCGCGAGCGCCAGTCAATCGGTAATAAGCCGCCGGGAAATTGCTTGTCGAACTGCAAGCCCAGGCAGTCGGTCGGATTAGGCGGCGCGGCATGGACGCCGCCGTAAGCTGCGCAAGTACCCAGAGCGACAAGGTATTCGGCTTTTTCGGCCAATTGACCGATCAAGCTCATTTTGGAACGTCCCCGATACGGATCGTACATGCCGGAACCGTTAGGCCCGGTGATGATGCTGCCTTCAATACATAAAATGTCGAGAGCTTGTTGGTCCGCGAGGATGGCCTCGATTAAAGCGTCCAAGCGGCGGGTCGGTTCTATCGATAGGGAAGGTTGCCAAAGTATCTCGATGCGGTATTCATCCACCAGTTCTTCCAGAGACGGGCTGTCCGCGCATAGAATCGATAGCGTGTCGCCACCGCAAGAGCCGGTTTGTAGCCAAAGTAATGTGGTCATAAAGTTTTCACGATAAGTCAATGCATATTTCATTGAAAACCTTACGTAAATCAATGAAATGTATCCTCATCGGAACAGGGCGATGCGGGGGCTTATGTTTTACTCCATTTGTTGAATTGCCGTCAATTGGCTTGTTGGGCTTAGTTCACCTATTTATGCGATTCTGTCGCATTGCCTGCAAAGAACGGCTATCGCGGAAAACCGCGTTATCGGCGGTATGGGAAAGGTAACACGCTCAATCAGATTGCCTAGTTCCGAGATCATGTGTTTTTGTTGTCCGGCATTCGAGGTATGATAATGCCGGGCAACAAAGCATCTGCTCGGGGATCTATAGCGGCAATATGTTTTCAATTAAAACTCAGGAAACCATGATGAAAAAATCGATTCTACTATTATTTTTACTATCGTCGTCTGTCTTCGCAGAGCAAAATGGATTGGATTTTTACGATGATCAACAAGGAAATCCTAAAGCTGCTGCAACTATTTTGCCTGTGACAGCAGAAGATAGCGGCCCTGACTTTGCAGTAACCGCCATTACCTTGATCCCTGCATCACCTAAGAATGGCAGCACTTTCAAGGCTAAGGTGACTATCAAGAATAAAGGCATGACCGGCGGAGATGCCGGGCTACTGAGGGTGTGGGCCGATAAACCTAGTTCCCGGAACTGTCAGGCAGCTGGCGGCAAATCAGCGTTAGTGGGCACGCTTAATCCCGGAGCACGTAAAACGCTGACGGTGGCTGGACTTTTCGCCGGCGCTGATGGCGGTCAAAAGACATTACGCGCCTTCGTGGACGGCGACTGTGCGACCCCCGAAGCCGATGATAATAACAACCAGAGTCTCAAGGCTTACGGACGCAGCGAAGACAGTGACGCCGAATTGATGGCCCTGGAATTGTCGGGTGCGCTGTTGCCGCCTCGCGCGCTTTACCTTCAATTGCGCAATGATTTGACAGCTATTCGCCAAGCCTATCCTGTAGTGAAAGATATTTATCATTTTCCTCTTTGGCAGCCGGGTGAGGTATTGGCAAAGGTTACCTCCAAGCAAATCGCACAGATTAATGCCAGCGAACTGGGCCCGATCACTGCCAGACAGCTGTTTGATGAATGGTATGTAGTCCAGTTCGCTCTCCGGTACAATCCAACGGCGCTGATCCCTCTATTGAAATCCCGTTTCGGCGTGGTTGATATCGAATCCAGCGGTTTTGCTGGGGATGGAGACAGCATTGGGTTCAATCCATCCAGCCGTATTTACACCTTTTCCCACGGTTGGGGCGATTGCCCGTCAGGTTGTATCTCCCGTCAATTTTGGGTTTTCTCTGTTTCCTCGACTGGGCTGGTAACGCTCTTGCGGGAATACGATATCTAACCGTGCTGCAAATCTTGATGCTCGAAATGGCTTGTTTGCCGAGAGGGTTTAGAATTGCCCCGTCTTCCGGTATTCGTAAATGGCGCGCGATGCGCCTCTTACCGGGCTATTAGTTGAGATAGCGTTAGCCCTGAACAATTAAGCGGCGCTGATGATAAAATATAAAACGGATGCAAGGTGAAGAGTTTAACGACTAGCTAGACTCATTTTTCGACATGCTCAGGGCAAACCGGGCAACTATAACGTCATCTTGCACTCCGAATCTTATTTCATCTTTCAGGAAGCCATTTAAATGGGCGTAACCGCATTGTTTTCAAAATCACGATTCACTATCGTGTTGTTGTTTTTATTGATTAATTTAGGCACTTTCGCCTTACTCAGAGTGGCTTTGCTGATCAAGCAACTGGCCGACATCGACTCGCCGTTTTACCAAATCGCCTTGGCTTTTTTGATCGGAATGGTTCATGACTTGGCTTTTTTCAGTTACCTGTTAATTCCCTTCGTTCTATATCTATTGGTATTACCCAACCGTATTTACCAAAGCAAAACCCATAAAATAATCAGCTTCGGCGTTTTTTTTACATGTATTTATCTTCTGTTTTTTATCGAATTATCGGAGTGGACCTTCTGGGATGAATTCGGGGTTCGCTTTAATTTTATTGCGGTCGATTACCTGATTTATACCCATGAAGTGGTCAGTAATATCATTGAATCTTACCCGTTAGGCTGGCTATTGTCGGGCATTTTAGCGCTGACCGCGCTGTGTTTTTTGTGGCTGAGAAAAATCTTGGCGGATACTTTTCAGGCCAATGAAGCGTTTTTGTCGCGATTGAAAATTGCCGGCATTTTATTGCTGTTGCCGGTCATCAGTTATGCCGTGGTCGGAGCAACCTGGTATCAGTTTTCCACCAATACTTATTTGAATGAGTTGGCCGCCAATGGCCCTTACCAGTTCTTTTCGGCGTTTAGAAATAACGAACTGGATTACCGGCATTTTTACAAGGTAGGCGATGATCAACAGCTATCCGCGGCCATTAAAAAGCAACTCAATGCTAAAGACAGCGGCGATTTATACAACATCAAACGCACGATTAAAGCGGCGGGCGAAGAAAAGCGTCTTAATGTTGTGCTAATTACCGTCGAAAGCTTAAGCGCCGAGTATTTAGCCAGCTTCGGCAATCAACAAAACATCACGCCGTATATGGACGAATGGTTTAAACAAGGCGTCTTGTTTACTAATTTCTATGCGACCGGCACCCGCACTATCCGAGGCCTGGAATCGCTCACCTTATCGATACCGCCGACACCCGGCCAAGCCATCGTCAAGCGTCCCGACAACGGCAACTTATTCAGTTTCGGCCGGGTGTTGCAGCAAAAAGGCTACGACACCGCATTTTTATACGGCGGTCGGGGCTATTTCGACAATATGAACGCGTTCTATTCCGGCAACGGTTACCGCATTGTCGATCAAACCGATTTCACCCCGGAAGAAATAACCTTTACCAACGCCTGGGGCGTTTCCGACGACATTATTTTTAACCGCACCTTAAAAGAAGCCGACCGGGATTATCAGCAGCACAAACCGTTCTTTTTCCAAATCATGACCACCAGCAATCATCGGCCTTTTAGCTATCCCGAAGGAAAAATTGATCTGCCGTCGGGCAGTCGGGAAGGAGCTGTTAAGTATACCGATTTTGCGATTCATCAATTTATCGAGCAAGCCAAAACCAAGCCCTGGTTCGATAATACCGTGTTCGTGATGGTGGCCGATCATTGTGCCGGCAGTGCGCGCAAAACCGAGTTGCCGGTGGATAAATACCATATCCCTTTGTTTATCTATTCGCCCAAACATGTGCCGGCGCTTAAAAACGACATTGTGTCCAGCCAGATTGACGTCGCTCCGACCGTGCTGGGTTTTTTAAACCTCAGCTACGAAAGCCAGTTTTACGGCCACGATATTATGCAAATGCGCAAAGACGAGGGCAGGGCGCTGATCAGTAATTACCAGAAGCTGGGCTTGTTTAAAGACAACAAGCTGGTGTATTTATCGCCCCAACAAAAAGTCGACGTGGTTGACGATCCTTTAGGCGCGCATACGCCGCTGGATATGAACGCGGCGGTTTCATTGGTCACGGAGAATATGGCTTATTACCAGTCGGCGGATTATATTTGGTCGCATCGGCTGAGCCGGTATCAGTGATAAGGTGAAACAATGGAACGCAAAGCCCCCTACTTTGGGCAGCTGCGTTCCATTTTTACTCTGGATCATCATAAAATTTGAAGCATCGTTCCCACGCTCCGGCGCTCATCGTTATACACATCAGGTCTTGAACAGACTTGCGTATAAAAACGAGCGCTCCGGCGTGGAAACGATAAAAAACGCCTGACGCCGTAGTCTTGGCTTAGGCGGACCGAAGGGGCTTGGGCGCTTTATGATCCAAGCCCAATTTTTATTAAGCCCTGCTTAGGATTTAGTGCGAACGGTTCGTTCCTCACCGCATCCTACGGGGCCCTATCTGTTAGTAAATTACTTAAAGTATAATCTTCGCACTATGAACCTTAGCTCATCCCTTCATCAACTTGCTTCAGATGCCAGCGCGACGCCATCGGGCGACGCGGTTCGTTGTGAGGCGGCCAACTTCCGTTGGGACGGCGCGGTTGCCGACCAGCGCGCCCTCGAATACAACGCCTATGTAGGCGATATGCTGACGCACAAGAATTGGAAAGCGGAACACAACGGCTATTTGCGTTCATTCGTCCATGTCGCTAAAGACCTGCCGAGAGCTGCGGAATGCTTTATGGCCGTCAATAGCCAAGCCTATTTGAACGAACAGTTGGACAATACTTTCTTGCTGCGGCTGGAATCGCTAAGCAACTTGTTTAACCAGCCGTTACTGTCCAACGATGTTGCCGAGCGTTTTTGGCTGCGTTTCTTTAAATCGCAAAAAGATCTGCGTAAAGACAAATTATCCGACAGCGATGAAGCATTGCGGGATGAGTTCGTAGCGCAATGGAACGAGCAACGCACACAAGCCCGCCCTTTGTTCGCCACGTTTCTTAACGATTTTGGCGGCAATTTGGAAGCATTAATCAAAACCGACTGGCCCCACAGCCTGCGTGATCGCCTGGGCTTGACGCATTATCCCAGCACGGCGGGAAAAGCGCTGCCGGTTGCTTTGATTTGTTATACCGTGGACGAAGTTCGCCAAGCGCGAGCGATGGCGACTAAAAAAGGAGCCGTTGCCAGCTTTACCCGTCCCACCGTGTTGGACGCGGAAATGTCGGCCTCATTTATTCCCGCGCCGCTGTTGCCCGGTGGCGAAAGTTACGGCTATACGCTGGATTTATCCTGCGCCGATGTGCCGGAAAGCTTTACCCCGGAACTGTTGACGTTCCCCATCGACTACCAGCCCAAACATATTAAAGCCCTCGGTTTTATTTCAAAAGCACATGCGCTTCAGCAAGGTGCAGACATCTTCGCGGCGCGTAACCGGCATGTGCAGGGCTTGCAAGGTCTGCCGGACTGTAGCGGTTTTGGCGAGGTGTTGGCATGAGCTGGCGGAAATGGGCCGATGAACTGCGTCAGACGCCTTTACAGGCGGTGGCGGACTTGCTGCGCGGAGTCGCGGATGTCGGTCCTTTCGAGCGCGTGGCGGCGCACGAATTTTTGCTGGCGGTGTTGCCTCGCACCAGCCGTAACGTATCGCAAAGCTTGCTCGGCGAGCCGCGTTTCGATGCGGAAGCCGAGATCGATACCGACTTGCCGGCCTATTTGGATAGCGGCCTGGCCGCCTGGCTGTTGGCGCAACGCCAAGCCCCGCCGCCTCCGGCACGTAAACTCGGCGCTTACGCAGCGCAGATATGCGAAGCTTTGCAATGGCCGCTGTACTTCGCGCTGCCAAAAACCCTGGCTGCACTGCGGGCGGAACGCGCGCTATGGTTGCAGTGGCTAAGCTCGCTCACGCTGTCGGCCTACCGCGACCCGGAGTACGAATACTGGCAAGTGCTGGCGGCGCACCAAAGCGACGACCGATTACAGTTTTTTTGGCAATCGTTCGTGGTGGAAGCCGGGCGCACGCGGTCCTTGCGTTACCTTAACTTGGGGCTGCTGGCCTTGGCTAAACTGCCGCTGTCCGTCGAAGACAGCCTGCGTAATTTGCGCCTGCAAGTGCAAACCCTGATCAACCGCTACCAGCGCCGCAAAAGCTTGGGTACGGCAGCCCACGAGGAACTCGCGCAGGCCTTGCGCGCTGTCATGGCGCGCAATCCCAGCCTGAATGTCGCCAATTACCGCGCGTTCCTGACCGAATTGCTGACGCCGCTCGGCGAGGACAAAGCCGCGTCGGTGCTTGGTTTGCTCGGGTTGCTGCAAAACAGGCAGCTCCACGCCTCGCCAGTGTCGCGCAACGCTTATAAACTCAAGCCACCAGCATTGGCTGACGAAACCGACCAAACCGTGCGCACCGTGCGCCGATCCCAGAACTTGACACAAGCCTGGAATGTCATCAACCCCTTGCTAAGCGCTCACGAAGATTATCTGCACAAATCGGGCGACGCGTACCACTTCGTGCGTGCCTTGGACAAATGCGCCCGCGCCTTGTGCGAAAAATATTCCCTGCGCGAGTCCGAAGTCCAATCCCGGCTGTTCCAATGGATACATTTGGCCTTGCGCATGGATGCCGATGAGCCGAGGCGATGGATGTTGTGGGAGTTGGCCTTGCGCCAAGCCGAACAGCCGCAACGCGCGCAGTGGGTGCTGTGGGAAATGACGCGGCGCTTTCCCGACCAGTTGCCTTGCCGCGTGGAACTGGCGCGTTTGCTGGCCGCATCCGATAACGCCGACGAACAAAATCAAGCCCAGCGCCTGTTGCGGCAAGTGTTGCAACTGGATGCCGATAACCTGTACGCGCATTCTACCTTGGCGCAACTGGCTATCCGCTACGGGGATTGGGCGCAGGCCTTGGAGCATGCGCAAAAGGGATTGAGCATTGAATCTAGCCACGGAGCTAGTGCACTACTGTTGGCAACCGCCTATGCCCGCCGCAACGAGCCGGGCGATTTGCAAACCGCGATCGAGCAGTTGCAGCGCTTTGTCAACCGTTACTCTGGAAATGTGAATGCTGAAGGCTATTTGCGTGTACTGCTGCAACGCCGGCAATCGGCGCAGCAAGGCAAGCTGCCGGATTTCGATGACGAGGAAGAAACCGTCATTAATCCTGACAGCGCCCGTCCTGAAACCGATCCCGCGTGGCGTGCGTTTGCCGAGTCCACCCAATCCTGGTTAACGATTTCCGCTGCCGGGGAAGATATGGCCGGTAACGACGAAACGGCGTGGACGGAGCGGGTGTTACCGCTGCCGCAAGCCTTGCGGCAAGCCGTGGCCCAGCGCCAATGGCAAGCCGACGTGCTGGACCGCTACGATGCCGCCGCGCAACGGGAATTTCCGCTGGAAACGAGGCTATGGCATTACCTGCAAGCCTTGCGTTCGGATTCGGTAAGCGAGTGCGAACGTAGCAAGCAAGCGCTGCAAGACTGGCTGGATGCCGAAACCCGCTCATCCACTGAAACCGGCAAAGCTTGGCTGAGCTATTTGCAAAAACACCGGGCCGCTTTGGATACATCCAGTGACAGCGCGCTGGAAACCGGCGCCGAATGGCTCAAGGATTTGCTGGACCGCTACCGGCCTTTGCCCGCGCCTTTGCTTGTATAGCGTGCAGCCCGGATTTTTGTGAACCGGACGGCGAGGTTTCCCCTGGCTTACGCAGGACTCTACCATCGGGCGGAGTGGATGACGGCATCCAAACTCAAACATCGCGAACCGGCTTTACGCTAACCCGGCCGGCTCATTTAAAAACCAGCTCGACCAACGGCAGTTCCCATTGCTCCGTTTTGCAGCGGGACTGATAGCCCTCTTCATTGTCATCCCGATAACGCCTGATCATCGCCAAGACCGTCACCGATTCAATGGCGTTGAGTTTAGCCGACCACATCTGAGCGGCCTGTTTCGACAACACCGCGACTATCCCGTCCTTGTCTTTTAACGCCAATTTGCCGATGTCGGGTTCGATACGAAGCCGGGAACCGCTATTTAACCGGGCCAAACGCTGGTGAATAGGATCAAAAGCGCTAAATCCCCCGGCATAACTCAAATCGAGATCTTTCAGGCTCAAGATCGCGTATTGCTTACCGAGCGCCTGATGTTGCAACGGCGGATGAACGGTTTTGGCTAAAACAAAGTCGCCGCCGATTTCAGCCAAAAAAGGATTGCGCAGGTCCAAGCGCTGCATCAAACACAAGGTTTCCTTGGCGCGGGTCATCGCGACATAATACAAGCGCCGTTGCTCTTCGGTCGCCGGAGTCGTCCAGCCGCCGTCCAGTATTGTTAAATGCGCAAACTCCAGGCCTTTGACCGAATGCACGGTGCTTAAAAAAACGCCTTGCCCCAAACAACGTTCGCGACGTTGCGCATCGAAGGTTTCATAAAGATATTCCAGCGTTTGCTGTTTGGGCACCGCGCCGTTATCGGTTTCGGCCTGCCAATCCTGCAACACGGCTTTGAGCTGATTCAGCCAGATGGTGGCCGCTTCGTTACGGTAACGGTCGTCCAAATAGCACAGCCAGTCGCCTGCTTTGCTTAACGGTTCCGGCGATTGCTTGATCGCATCCAGCAGATCGGCGTTTTCCCGAATGCGCGACAGAGGCAATGACTGCCCGTCCAAGGTAATGCGGCTAGGAATGTCATGCAGCTCCAGCAACGTCCTGACCGGATCGAGCAAACGCCATGCGGTCGCCAACACCGCGCATTGCGACCAATCGAGCCGACTGTCGAGTTGGCGTAAGCGCAATAATTCATCGACCACAGCCGCCGCTTGGCTGTATTCATCGACGCAACTAAGTTGCTGCACCCGGCCTTTCGCGACGGGATCGAGTTTTTGCCAGCGGCCTCCGGCATCCAGCGTCTTTCTGCCTTGATTGATGCGGGTCGGCTGCTGCTGTTTCATCCGGTCCCGGTTATGTTGAATCAATTGATTGGATGCGGCGATGATGTGAGCGCTGGAGCGGTAATTTTCCACCAGGTAATGCACTTTGGCTTGATAGTCGTCCTTAAATTGGCGGATAAAGCCGATATTGGCGCCGCGAAATTGGTAGATATTCTGGTCGTCGTCGCCGACCGCCAGAATGCTCAGTTTATGTTCGTCGTCCTGAGTGCGCCCGGCGATAGCGGAAATCAAGCTGTATTGCTCGGCATCAATGTCCTGGTATTCATCGACCAGAATATAGCGGTAACCGGCCAATAAGCGTTCCCGCGTTTCGTCGGCGTCAATGCCTAATAAAGGTTTATCGCCGCGCAGCAACGCGGTCGCGTCGTTGATAATGTCGGCAAATTGCCGGTTGTCGTCGCTCTGCGCGGTGATTGCGTGACCGGTCAAACGCAAGCTCAAGCCGTGATAAGTCTGCACCGTCACGCCTTTGGCATCGTCGCCGACCAAATCCAGCAAGCGTCGCCGCAGTTGCGTCACGGCATTGCGGTTAAAACACAGCACTAAAATGCCTCGGGCCGGGACGCGCTTGACCCGCAATAAATAAGCGCAACGATGCACCACCACGCGGGTTTTGCCGGAACCCGGCCCGGCCAGAATCAACAAATTGTCGTTTTCGCTAGCGGCCACCAGCGCCATTTGCTCGGGATTTTTCAAATCGCCGACAATGCGTTGAAACGATTGCTGACTGGTGGCGTGTTCGAAAATGTCCTTACGGTCGGCAAAATAGCGTTTTACAAACTCGGTTTTATCGTTCGAAAAATAAGCGAGCACAAACGTTAACGCGCGGCTGATTTTTTCCAGCCCGTATTTGGCGTATTCGTTGATCACGTGCACCTGGAAAATACGTTCGCTGTAATGCTGGGACAAGGGTTCGAAATCGCCTTTGTTGTATTGGCGGCCTTTGGCTTCGGGCATTACCTCAATCGTCATTGCCGAACGGAACACCGCTAGACCGTTTTGCAGGGTGATGATTTTTTGTTCGTGCAGGAAATTCAACGCGCGTTCGACGGCGGCCAGCGAGTCTTTAACTTCCGACGACGCGACCAAATCCTGCTTTAACGCGGCCAGTAAATCCTCGGCGGAAAACTCGACCAGTACATCGGCGGATGCCTTAGTGTTATCCGGTATGCGCTGGATAATGCCGTCCAAGATCACCTTGGCGACCGCCAGCCTTATTTCTGCGGTGGCGGTCAGCGCTGCCCAGTCCCGGTTAAGCTTGACCGTATACTGATCCAGACCTTTGTATTTAAGCGTCAGGCTGCCTTTTTTTCCGGCCAGTCCCTTGCCGTCTTTAGCCAAACTGGTCAGCAACAGGCGCAGGATTTCCGGATTGCTGTCGCCGTGTCCGTTATCCAACAGGCTTTGGTTTAAATGGCGCAACGACAAGGTTTGCCAGTGTCCGTCGTCGGCATCGGGCGCTTGCTCTTGCAGCGCTTTGAGCATGACCCGTTCCAACGCGCAGACTTTCTCCAGCGTGGAAAGCGATGAGTTGGCGACTTTGTAACGCACGAACGCCGTCAGCAACAGGCTCTTTTTGATCAACCCCGCTTTGGACATATCGTATAAGGTCCTGATCACCCGCTGGCTGGCGGTTTCATGAATTTTTCCGGGCTTTCGGTCGTCTTCGTTAGCGCTAAAAGCACCGAGTAAAGCCAGTTCGTCCGCGCTAAAACCCTCATCGCTGTCTGCGTTAAACAGCGTTTCCAATATTGCCAGCCAGCGCTGCTGCTGGCGTTGCGACAAGCCCAGCTGTTCGACTTTGGTTTTGGCCTCGTCCATATTCTTGACCAGAGGGCGGCCTTGAAATACTTGGGTAAGGTTTTCGTTACGTTGGATGAAGCCGCTGCGTTCCAACCACGACACCGCCATTTTGACCTTGGTGTCGGCGGCGCAATCTTCATTGCCGAACGAAGTTTGCACGTCGTCATTCATCAGCAACTCGCCGGTGGTAACAACCACATTGCCGGATTTATCTTTTTTGCTTTTGCGTAAGCCTCTTAAAATTTGTTGAATATCGCGCTGGTTGATTTGCGAAGAGGCCGATAATTTAAACTGGGTCTCGATGTCGTTTTCATCGAACAACAACACGCATTCCGCATCTTTTTGATCCCGCCCGGCGCGACCCGCTTCCTGTAGATAATTTTCGATGGAGCCGGGAATGTCCGCGTGAATCACCAAACGCACGTCTTCCTTGTCGATGCCCATGCCGAACGCGTTGGTCGCGGTAATGATGCGCGTGGCGCCATTAATAAAGTTCTCTTGGATATGCTTTTTCTCCGCGATGTCTTTTTTCGCATGGAAAGCTTCTACCTGCCAGTCTTGTTGCTGCAAATACTCTGCGACTTCTTCGGTGCGCTTGCGCGTCGAGCAATAAATAATCGCGCTACCGCCGTCCGCCTCCGGGGATAAACGCTCTTTTAACAAAGCGTGGATGCGCGGATGTTTGTCGGCGGCCGTGACCGTCTGCACTTCAAAACTCAAATTATTCCGTTCCACGCCGCCTTCGAACACGGCCAAATCCTGCGCCAGTTCGGCTTTGAAATAATCGATGATTTCGTCTTTGACATCCTGCTTTGCGGTCGCGGTAAAACATTGCACCGGCGGCAACAGCGCTTTTTGCCGTAACGCAAACTCCTTGATAAACCGCGCCGCATATAAATAATCCGGCCTGAAATCATGGCCCCATTTGGACAAGCAATGCGCTTCATCGAATACCCAACAACCGATCTCGCGGTATTCGATGGCTTTTTGAAAACTCAGGTTGCGCAACTGTTCCGGCGACACATACAGCAACGCAATATCGCCGTTTTGAATGCCCTGCAATACCTCGCCTCGCTCCGGCGCGGTCAGCATGCCGTATAAGGCAGCCGCATTCGGCGCGCCGGTTTTATTGCGCAAATTATCCACTTGGTCTTTCATCAAAGCCTGCAACGGCGACACCACGATGGTCAACACGCCGCGCCGCTGATAACGCACCAAAGCCGGTAATTGAAAGCACAGCGACATGCCGCCGCCGGTCGGCAATATTGCAAATAACGGCTTGCCGCTCATTGCGGCGGTAACGATATGTTGCTGCAAGCTGCCGCCATCAGTCGCAGCCGGTTCCGGCCTGAATCCGGCAAAACCGAAATAGCGTTGCAACCAGATAACCGGGTCGTGCATTTGCGCGCAATATAAGCAATCTGGATCATGGCAGGGGATGTCTCTTAGCCGGTTCAGCGTCGGCGCGACCTCGTCGAAACGCAAGCGCACCCACGGCGGCAACACCGAATTGCCGCCCGCCACCCGCAGCCATGCCAAGCAATAGGCTAAAGCGGTTGCGGGAGCGAATTGGTGCGCCATTTGACCAATAACCGTACGACAGGCCGTAGGCTGTGCCGACGAAGGAAGCGCATCGTTCGCGTATTGATGCGCTTCACTGCGTTCAGCACAGCCTACGGCCTTAATCCGGGTCAAACGTTCGAATAACTCGAATGCTCCGGCTGCATCGACGGCTTTCGCGCCCATCGCCGACAACGCCGCTTGCAGCCCGGCAAACTGCGGATCGCCTGAAAACGTATAATGATAAAAATCCAGTAAGTGGTCCTCAGTCTGCTGCTGTTGCAACGCTTCCCATTGATCCCGGAACAGCGACACGGTCAAACGCGCATCCGCCAACGGATCGTTCAAACTGTCGCGCACCAGCTTGTAATCTTTAACCAAACGATGATAAGGATTTTCAGGAAAGGCCAACGGCGACAGCAATAAAGTATCGACGACCGGCTTGCTCAGGCATTTAAGTTGCGGGGAAATGGCGCGGCATACCGGCAGGTCATGTTCAAGGATGTTATGGCCTAACAAATAAGTTGCATCGGTGGCAAAGGAGTCAAACTCAGCCAGCACTTTTTGGACGTTGAACGGCGCTTTGCGTTGGAATGTTTTATCGTTAAAAACCGCGCCTATCGCAAAAATGTCGCCGTTTTCGTTGGTTTCTAAATCCAGGCTACAGCAGTTGTTTTGAAAGGTTTGCCAGTCCATGGTATGACTTATATTGCCGATGGGTTGTTTATGCGGGACTCATCGTATCAGGCTTGGGGGGAGTGTGCTATTTATTGCCGACGGTTGGATGATACTGAATTATCGCGCCATGTTAAAACATGAGAATGTCGGCCGCCCTTAAATACACAGCTTACAATTTATAGTTTACTTTCCCATTCAGTCTTAACTTGAGAGATTACATCCTCCAACAAGCTGGAACGTATATGTAATGTGGTCTGTTGAGGAATAGCAGCTAATAGCGCTAATACTTCCGAAGGCGTGCGTAAACGTTGACGAACAGCACGGATTAACAGGCCTAATGTGCCATGTGTTGTGATATTCAGGTTTTTAGCGGCTAAACGCGCTGCCGTATCATCAGTGATTAACAGATTGATATTATGATTAAAACACAAAGTGAGCGCTTCACGTTCGCCATGATGCAACGTATAAAGGGCTGCCAATGCGTTAATTCTGGCGGAAGCAGGCAGCGGCGCTTGTCGGATCAGTTTAATGCCGCCGTGTTGCAATGCCGGAGGACGATGGTGCAGCACTTCAAGCCAAACCGCATTAGGTACTAAAACCGCCTCATAATCGCTCAATACGTCCAATGCGGCGAGTTCGTCCAAATGTATCAATGGCCCTGCATCAGCGACAACCAACGCGGATTTAGTCATCGCCATGCAAGCCCCATTCGACATCTTCTTGGATGAAGGCTTCAGTCAAGACATCCTGATGCGATTCCAAGTAGCGGCGTAGGGCTTCATTGACAACCTCTTCCAAATTATTCGCCCAACCTTGTTGTACCAAGGATTGTGCTTGTTGCCATAGCTGATCGGGTATTTCTGTGTGGATAGTACTGGTCATGGTGATGCCCCTGTGTAAATGACTAAACTTTTTTGACTATAGCATTACTATTTTCCAGGCGATACCTGGATACCATGCTGTACTTGTAATTGCTGAGCTTTTTTGAAGCGCAAGCCTTGCTTGTTTCTTTGCATTGCATAATTTGCAGGCAAAGCCCGCACTCCGTTCTTAAGCTAGTTGTGTATTATAATCCAGCCATAAGTTAGCTTAGCTCAGTGAGCAGGCATTATCCGGAGGATACGGAATGAACACAGCAGAAAAAGTTTATCAAGACCTAAAAGCTTTTCCTTAACCTTTAGCTCAAGAGTCCGGATAGGATCGGGGTAACAGGCGCAATCCCGTTACCCCGATCCTATCCCGGCTTTTCGCTGCTGCATATTCCAGCATCCGGTAGTAGATACCCCCGAACTCCGTTATCTATTTGAACCATGAAACATTGGGCATAAACAGCATGCCCCACCAACGACAAGATTGTTAAAGAGGACGCCATGAAAACATTAACCATTCAAGTTGAAGATACTTTGTATGATGCGTTACTGGAAATATTAGGAAATTTACCGAAACATAAAATCAAAATACAAGAAATGGATAGCGATAACCGCCTCGATTTTGAGCAGGCTATGGACTACGCCCTGAATAAAAACGAAGAGTTGTATAAGCGGCTATCCTGATGCGATTGTTAACGCTGGAACAGGTTGTAAAACTGCATAAACGAGTCATTGAACAATCAGGCGGAGCCATGGGTATTAGCAATCAAGAGGGATTGGAATCCGCAGTGGCACAGCCCCGCATGAGTTACGCAGCTCAAGAACTGTACCCATCATTAATCGAAAAAGCGGCAGCGTTAGGTTTCTCTTTAGATTAATAATCATCCGTTTGTCGATGGTAATAAACGTATCGGCCATGCCGCGCTTGAAGTGACCTTGCTGATGAATGGTTATGAAATACAAGCCGATGTTGATAGCCAAGAAGCGGTAATCCTGGCGGTCGCCGCCAGTAAAATGAATCGACAGGATTTTTTAGAATGGTTGCAAGAGCATGTTGTGCAGCGGTAAATGGTACTGGAATTAACCGGCTTTATAGGCCGGAATAGGCCATCCAAGCGCGTAGCGCGAGGTGGCGTTGCCTACATGGATGTAGGCAAGGGGCGTGAGCAGGAGCGGAAGCTTTTCCGGCAAGTTCGGGGAGTTGCCGGAAACGTCAGTTCTCGCTGCCGCTCGAACCGGCTTATTCCGGCCTACAGGGCTGTCGCGCACCAGTTTGTAGTCCTTAACCAGTCGGTGATAGGGATTTTCAGGAAAGGCCAGCGGCGACAGCAATAACGTATCGACGGCCGGCTTTTGTAAGAATTTAAGTTGCGGGGAAATGGCGCGGCACACCGGCAGGTCATGTTCAAGGATGTTATGGCCTAACAAATAAGTTGCATCAGCGGCAAAGGCGTCAAACTCGGCCAGCACTTTTTGGATGTTGAACGGGGCTTTGCGCAGGAAGGTTTTATCGTTAAAAACCGCGCCTATCGCAAAAATGTCGCCATTTTCGTTGGTTTCTAAATCCAGGCTACAGCAGCGGGTTTGAAAGGTTTGCCAGTCCATGGTGTGACTTATATTGCCGATGGGTTGTTTAATGCGCGACTCATCGTATCAGGCTTGGGGGGAGTGTGCTATTTATTGCCGGTGGTTGGATAATAAAACATTATTTGTCTTTTTTATATCAGCCAAGGATTACACGCATAACTCGCTGGTTCCCGAGCCAAAGCCCTATAGGCCGGAATAAGCCGGTTCAAGCGACCAGCGAGAACCGGCTTATTCCGGCCTTGTATATCCCGAACAATCTTATGAACTAAAGCATAAACCGTGATCTCTTGGTTCAGGCAATACATTTAAGATCAAATTGTATAGAATTAAACTCAATCAATAATCCATTTAGAGGTTATCATGACGACGCTGACTGTTCACAATCTTGATGATGCGCTGGAAAAACAATTACAAATCAGGGCAAAACAACATAACTGCTCTACAGAAGAAGAGGTTTACCGTATTCTTAAACAAGCGCTTTTTCCAACTGAAAACCCAAAAAACTTAGGTAGCCGTTTACACCGGCAAATCTTGGCGTTAACCGAGGGTGTAGAGCTGGAACTACCCGCCCGCTCCCTTCCTCGCGAAGCACCTGACTTTTCAGAAAACAACAAATGATATTGCTGGATACCAATATTGTTTCCGAACTGATGAAAACGCATCCCAATCCAGCTGTCATACAATGGCTGGACCAACAATTTAGTAATGAGCTATATCTTCCTGCCATGAGATATAGTCAAATCTGGTGTATGGTCAATTTGAATGGGTGGTAACATCCTGCTGTTTATATTCACTATCGTTCGCTTCATCTAAAACCGCTATCCCATCCTGGAACTTTATCCCTTTCATCACGTCGGGTAAGCGAT
>SXGU01289249.1_pt1 | contig 36416 bp, 23 predicted proteins | sample 3174531 | NCBI WGS metagenome assembly SXGU01 (sample SAMN11356863, study PRJNA531348) | freshwater metagenome | isolation source: freshwater sample F1-140 | place: China: Fuxian Lake, Yuxi | collected 2017-12-25 | reverse complement strand
GTTCCTGAGCCACATCCGTGAGGTGGACGCCATCGTTCAGGTGGTTCGATGCTTTGAGGATGCTGATATCCACCATGTCGCCGGCACAGTGGATCCGGTGAGGGACATTGAAACCATCACCACCGAACTCGTGCTGGCGGACTTGGATGGCATCAATAAACGCTTGGATAAGGTGGCCAAAGACGCCAAGCGCGGCGACAAGGAAGCGATGGCCGAGCAACAAGTCCTAGTGAAACTCAAGCCCCATCTCGACTCCGGCAAACCGGCGATCACTTGCGACTTGACCGCGGAGGACAAGCTCATAGCCCGGACTTTTTGGTTGCTGACCGACAAACCGACGATCTTTGCGTGCAATGTGAAGGAAGGGGACTTGGCGACCGCAGAATCGAATCCGTATGTGAAGGCGGTTCGAGCCTACGCCCAAACCCATTTCGCTTGTGAGTCGGTGGTGATCAGCGCACAGATCGAGAGCGATCTGGTCGATCTGACCCCAGAGGAGGCTTCCGCGTTCCTTGCCGAGCTCGGGGTCAAGGAATCCGGGGTGGGAGCTCTGATTCGAGGCACCTATCATTTGCTGGGATTGCGAACCTATTTCACCGCCGGCGAAAAGGAAGTGCGGGCCTGGACGATTCACCAGGGGGATACTGCTCCCAAGGCCGCCGGGGTCATTCACTCGGATTTCGAACGAGGCTTCATCAAAGCAGAGACCGTCGCTTACAAAGACCTCGTCGCCTGCGGTTCCGTGGCGGCTGCGCGTGACAAAGGGTTGTACCGCATGGAAGGCAAGGAATACGTGGTGAAAGACGGCGATGTCCTGTTGTTCAAGTTCAATGTCTAGCCGGTCGTTGCGTCCTGCCGGCAGGCATCGTTGGTTCGATTCGCAATCACTTCAACGCTTGGCAGATTTCTGAGCTTCACCCGGTGTGGGATTCCCGGCATCCTTTCGCTGTGGACCCAAACACCGCGCTCATTGCATTGAACATGGTCGATCATGTCGGCCCGGTTCGATTGCGCCAATTGACGGATCATCTCGGAGATCCGGTCGCCGTCCTGTCTGCTTCCCGCACTCAACTTTTAAAGGTGCCGGGTATCGGAGATGAGACGGCGGAGGCCATTGCCTCGTGGAGGAATTCCGTGGATCTGGACGCGGAACTCGAGCGTATTGAGGCCCACGGATGTCAGGTTGTCACCCAGTTGGATGCTCATTATCCGGAACGATTGCGCGAGATTTACGACCCACCGATGGTGTTATATGTCAAAGGATCGCTGTCATCGCAGGACAAGAATAGCGTGGCGGTGGTGGGCTCACGTCAGACCACGAATTATGGCATCGAAACCGCTCGGCGCATATCGTATCAGCTAGCCTACACAGGCGTTACGGTGGTCAGTGGCGGCGCCCGAGGGATCGATACTGCGGCCCATCAGGGCGCCATGACCGCCAAGGGGCGGACTATCGCCGTATTAGGCACGGGGATTAACCGGGTATTTCCACCCGAAAATCGGGACCTATTTGAACGTATCGCCTCGCAAGGAGCCCTGATGACTCAGTTTCCGTTTGATCGACCCGCGGATAAACAGTCGTTCCCGATCCGCAACCGAATTGTGGCGGGGATGACCCTCGGCACCATTGTGGTGGAAGCCAACCTGGCCAGCGGTGCCCTCATTACAGCGAATTTCGCCAATGAGTACGGGCGTCAGGTGTTCGCGGTTCCGGGACGTATCGATTCGCCACGGAGCAAAGGGTGTCATGATCTCATTAAAAAAGGCGCCAAGTTGTGTGAAGGGATTGAGGATGTACTCAGTGAATTCGAGTACCTCTTTCCGCCAAGCAATCGATCGGCAACCCCGACGGAAACCGGCGTCCTTCCAGGCCTGGAATTGCCTGAAAATGAGCAACGTGTTTTGAGCGTGGTGACGCGCGAATCACAAACCGTCGATGAACTGATCCGAGCGAGCGGGTTGCCCGCGAGTGCTGTCAATGTCGTCTTGTTCAGTTTGGAAATGAAACGGTTGATCCGCCAATTGCCCGGCAAAATGTATGTGCAGGTGTCGTTCTGATGGCGAATCCGGCGCTTCCCTTTGGAGTCGCTTGCGCCTATTCTGAGTTCGGCAAATTCTATGAAACTTGTCCTTTCAATCCTGGTAGCCGCCGTTGGTTTCTCCGCTCTTGCCGCTGACAAAGCCAAGCCTGTGGATGTCTCCAAGATTCCCTTGCCCGTCCCTCGCAAGGTGGACTTTGAGAAGGAAGTCTACCCGATGCTCAAGGAATCTTGTTTCAGTTGCCACGGGCCGGAAAAACAAAAGGGCAAGTACCGCTGCGACACCAAGGAAGGCGCCTTCAAAGACACTGATTACGGCCCCACCATCGTGCCTGGGAAGAGCGAACAGAGCTCCTTGATCCACATGGTGTGCAATCTGATCGATGAAATGATGATGCCTCCGCCCAGTGACAAGAAGGGCCAGAGCGAACCGCTGACCAAAGAACAGATCGGGATCCTGCGGGCATGGATTGATCAAGGGGCGGTTTGGCCAGTTGGCCCCATTCAGGAGTTCGTCAAGCCCGTCACGTTTGCTGCGGATATCCAACCCGTGTTCGCCACTGCTTGCGGGGCCTGTCATACGGGCGCCGAGGCCAAAGGCGGTTTTGATGCAACTCAGCTGGGGGCCGTTTTCAAAGGCGGCAATGCTTATGGAAAGGTCGTTACCCCCGGTGATCTCAAGAAGAGTTCCTTGATCACCATCATTTCTGGGCTGGACGAAGACCTGCCGCAACCTGAGAAGCACAAGTTGACCGCTAAAGAGATTGCGCTGGTGAAGAAATGGATTGAGCAGGGGGCCAAATAGTCCGTGAGCGGCTCCCACGCAGCTGCCCGGGTTTATCGGTTGCGCAAACTGTCTGAGGTGCCAATCGACTTTCAGCGTCGAGGCTTGGTGCAGGTCCTTTTGCTTTGGTTCGATGAACACGGACGGGATCTGCCTTGGAGACGGACTCGAAATGCCTACGCCATCTGGGTCAGTGAGATTATGCTCCAGCAGACTCAGGTTCAGACCGTGATCGGCTATTGGGAGCGTTGGATGAGGGAATTCCCGGAGACTAAAAGCTTAGCCAAAGCTCCTGAAGAACGGGTGCTCAAGCTTTGGGAAGGGTTGGGCTACTACTCGAGAGCTCGAAATCTCTGGCGCGCAGCTCAGCAACTCGTGGCGGTCAGGGGCAGCTTGTTGCCCAGTACTGTGGAGGAATTGATGGAATTGCCCGGAATCGGCCGCTACACCGCGGGGGCGATTGCTTCAATCGCCTACAACCAACCTGCAGCCATACTTGATGGAAATGTCATCCGAGTACTCTCCCGACTCATGTCGATGGCGGGGGATCCCAAAGGTGCAGAGAATCAGAAACGACTTTGGGCTGAGGCGAGATTATGGGTCGAAGCGGCGACTGCCGAGCAACTGGGAGTGACGCAAAACCGCTACGGCGATATCAACCAATCGTTGATGGAACTTGGAGCAACGCTCTGTACCCCGACCAAGCCGCGTTGCAGTGATTGTCCCATTGCCAGCGGTTGTCGAGCGTTTCATTTAGGGACGCCGGAGACGTTTCCCCAGTTGGCAGCTCGTCCCGCAACCCAAAGGCGGTGGTTCGCCACGGCCTTGATCCGATGTCAGGGCAGGGTCCTGGTCAGCCGTCGACCGCAGGATGTGGTGAATGGTGGCTACTGGGAGTTCCCCAATTGCGAACTGGATTCCGCGGATGCAGACCCAGCGCAAGCCATCGGGGTGTTCCTTGGAATCGATTCGGCTAGGTTTCAACAGTGTGGCGAAATCCGGCATTCGATCACACGTTTTCGAATTCTCCAGCGATTAGTGGGAACAGAAGTCGCCTCCTGCGGCCGTTTGCGACAGTGTTTGCCTGGGGGAAAATGGGTGACACTTGCCGAACTGGAATCCCTGCATCTCACCGGTCCGCACCGTAAACTCGCTCGGCGGTTGTGGAGAAATGGTTGATAACACCGCAGGGCTGGGGTTTTTTGAACGTATGGCAGGCAGGTTCAAAGATTGCGCTGGACTCATTGATTGCTTGGAAGGATTGTCTCACCATAGCCATTTAGAGCATGCCGAAGATATCGGCTTCCTGCCTGGCTTTCGTGTGTTCCTTGCCGTGCTGATCTCCATCTAGAACCGTTTTTTTCGCTATTGCTATGCACCACGATCACAGTCGATGGACTCACGAAACTCCTCAGGATCGCAGAGCCTTCACCCTCATTGAACTGTTGGTGGTTATTGCGATTATCGCCATCCTGGCCAGCATGCTGTTGCCGACGCTCGCTGCTGCCAAGGAAAAGGGGCGTCGGGCGAATTGCACCAGCAATCTGCATCAGTTGGGAATTGCCGCGCAAATTTACGGGCTCGATTTCAATGACAAGGTGTTCCAGGGGATTCGCGATGCCAACGACTCGTACACGCTCAGCATTGAGACCTTCATGTACCGATTCATCAGCAATCAATTTGGGGAAAAAGTTTTCGACTGCCCGAATCTTTATCCGGTTCATTACCCGGGAACTACCGACAAACCCGATGGACGATACCAAACCGGTATCGGATACTACATCGGCTACAATTATCATGGCGGGAAGAAGATGCCGCCCAATTGCGGATGGATTTCGCCACAGAAACTCACGGATGAGCCCACGCTGGTTTTGTTCAGTGACCAGAACGATTGGAACCCCGACTGGGTGACTGTGCCGCACGGAGCGCGAGGCCAAGTGCGGCGCGGACCCTACAAAGGCACCGGCATTACACCCTCTGGGGGCAAGACACCCAAGGATTTTGGTGCGGCGGGTGGGAACGTCGCCACCTTGGATGGCGCTGTGACCTGGAGAACCGCTGCGATGTGGAAGACGAATTACCTGATCTATTCCGGCGGATCCCACTGGGCTTATTGGTAAACGCCCGCGGTGCGTGGAATGAAGGTCCAGCCATCCTTCGGTTTGGATTTTGACGGTTTGGTTATGGGGTTTTTGCCCCATGGCGGGGGGCGAGCGTAGTCTAGTCAGCACCAATACTTGGCACGCCATGCAACTCGAGCTTCGGAATTTGGATGGGCAACGGTGGCTCTAACTGGTTGTTGGCTCGGGGGACTGATGACGCTATGATATAACCCATGCCAACGAATGTCCTAGGGGGTGTCTTGAAGAGTTGCTGCACGGATCCCATGACCGGATTTTATCGCGACGGGTATTGCCGGACCGGACCGGGAGATCATGGGGTCCACACGGTGTGCGTGGTGATGACGGAAGAGTTTCTGGATTTTTCGGCCTCGGTCGGAAACGATTTAAGCACGCCCAATGATTCTTTCGAGTTTCCTGGTTTGACTGCTGGAGACAAGTGGTGCCTTTGTGTAACACGATGGAAGGAAGCTTTGGAGGTTGGTTGCGCACCCAAGGTCATTCTTGAGGCGACTCACTCTTCGGCGGTGGAGTTTGTGGATCTGGAAGATTTGAAGGCGCACGTCGTTTGATCACCTCGCCAGATCTGGAATGCTGTTGACTGAGGCCACTTGAGTTGGCTCACCACGGCGAGGTTGGAGGGGGGAAATCTGCTGCTGGCTTGATAGATGTCGGGAAGAAAGTGGCAGCCGACTGCCGACGCTCCAAAACTGCCGGCAAAATGGCCCCCCTCAGACCCCCATTAGATGTGCCAGTTGCTGGGCAGCTGATGGAGCGTGCGTCACATGGATGGTTTGCCAGCCGCGAGCGGCGCCGGCTTCGATATTTTCGAGTCGATCATCCAAATACAGCAGGTCCGCGCCGCGCCGACCAGTGGCCCGTTCGAGCGCTTCATAGATCGGTGCACTGGGTTTCATCGACTTGTGGTCATGAGAACACACGCGGTCGGTGAAGCGTTTGAAGAACGGGTAAGTGGCATCGATATGCGCGACGGCGATGCCGTTCGTGTTCGAGAAGGCGTAGGTCGGGATGCCGCGCTCCACGAGACGTGACTGTACCTCGATCATTTCATTCACCGGATCGAAAATGTCGCCAAAGATGCCAGCGAAGACGTCATAGTTTTCGTGAAATCCCGTGGCTTCAGCGACGGCAGAAAAGAACTGCTGGTTGGTGAGTAGGCCGGTCTCGAGTTGTCCCAGCAGGGAGGAATGGTCGATGAGATCTTGGATGTCTTGGGCCGACATACGGCTGTGTCGGGCCAAGCCGGTCGCGGCGCGATGGTAATCAAAGTAGACCATGACCCGTCCCAAATCGAAGATCACAGCGGCGGGTTGGTGGGCGAGTGGGGGTATGGTGGATGAGGTGTTCATGTCAATTCACGGCGGCCTTCCAGGGCACGACTGAGAGTGAGTTCATCGGCAAATTCGAGTCCACTTCCAGCGGGAAGTCCATGGGCGATACGGGTGATTCGGACGCCCCGATCTGCGAGGCGTTTGGCGAGGTAATGACTGGTGGCGTCCCCTTCAACATCGCTGCCCAGCGCGAGGACAATTTCGCGGATGGGTTCTGACTTGAGCCGTTGTTCCAGCGCCTCGATGCGCAGATCCTCCGGCCCAACGCCATTCAATGGGCTGAGACGTCCGCCCATGACATGGTAGCGCCCTTTGAAGGTTCCTGATTTTTCCAGGCTCAAAACATCCAAAGCCCGTTCGACGATGCAGAGCAGTGAGGCGTCGCGGGATTCAGCGGCGCAGAGGGGGCAGGGCTGGGATTCTGTGAGGGCACCGCAGCGTTGGCACAAGGCAACCCGTTCGCGCGTGCGAAGCAGTGCCTCGGCCAAGGTTTTTACTACGGACGGATCCACTTGAACCAAATGCAACGCCAGTCGTTCCGCGGAGCGAGGCCCGATACCTGGCAACCGGCTGAGGGCGCTGACGAGCTGCACGATGGGTTCTGGCAAAGCGGCGTTCGATGTCACGCCGCGACTTTCACCGCGGTTGCTCGATGATCGCAAGCTTGTCGACAGGGGGCGGTTGGATGGATTGCGACATCTGACCCGGCCATAGAATCTCCATGGACTCGATGGTGGCGGCTGTCCCCAATCCGAAAGTCAATGTCGACTCGCTTTGGGAGAGGTAACTTCGGGTGTGAGTGATGTGACGGGTATGGGTTTGGCCGGCGGCTCGAATTGTCACGACAGCTCCAACAGCATCGCGGTTGGATTTCGAACCGATCAGTTTGACGCGCAACCAGTGGTGTCCGGCCGGACGATCATTGCGCAGCAGGACTGGGTTCCCCCGGAGGGCTGTAAATACCACATCCAGATCGCCATCGCCGTCGATATCGGCATAGGCACTCCCACGGCCGACGATCGGTTTGAATAGGTCCGGACCTGAATCGCCGGCAGTCGCCGAGATGAAACCCGTGTCGCCATCATTCCAATAGAGCTGCGCCGATTGGGCGTAGTTTTGGCCGTGCTGGATCTTCCCGATTTCTTCTTCGAGATGGCCATTGCAGGTTAACAAATCGAGACGCCCATCGAGGTCGTAATCGAAGAAGAAGACGCCGAATTTGAGTGGGTCGCGGCTCGGCCCACCGATCTGCCACGGGATGGCCTCGTCGGCGTATTGGGGTGATGCGGGGGTGGAGGCATTCTGTTCGACGTACAGAGCGGTCATTTCGTTGGCGAAATTGCCAATCGCGAAGGCGAGTTTGCCGTCCTGCGTCAAGGTCGCGGCATCGATACCCATGGCGCCGCGCGTGGCGCCTGCGCTGTCAAAAGCGAGTCCAGTAAGTGCGCCGATTTCGGCGAACGTTCCATCGTGACGGTTGGTAAACACGAAATTCTGAACGGTGTCGTTGGCCACGACCAGGTCCATCCAGCCGTCGTGGTTGATATCCATCGGGGCGACGCCGAGAGTTTTGGCGGCGGGTAAGCGGGTGGCTGGATTATGCACGTGAAGTCCGCTTTTGTCCGATTGATTGGAAAACGTTCCGTCGCCGTTATTCCGATAGAGCTGTGGCAGGGAACCTTCGAAATTCATTGGGGGGCCGTAGGCTCGGGCGCCGCCCGTCAGTTTGTAGCCCACTTCAGAATCAATCTCCCTCGACCACCGGACATAATTGGCGACGAACAAATCCAAGTCGCCATCGTTGTCGATATCGAGCCAGGTGCTGGCAGTGCTCCAATCTCTGGAGTCGCCACCCACGCCCGCCGCGACCGTCTTTTCTGCGAACTTACCATTTCCGTCATTGTGGAACAATCGCCCTCCCCCAACACCAGTCAGGTATAGATCCGGTCGGCCGTCGTTGTCATAATCCCCGACGGCGACCCCCATTCCATACAGAGGAATATCCAATCCGGAACCCTGCGTAACGTCGGTAAACCGGATTTGTCCGCTTGTAGTCTCGTTGCGGTAGAGCGCAGCTGTGGGGGGGGTGCCGCTGGCTCCGTCTGGACGTTTCCAAGGCCACCACGTCGAATTGACGAATAGGAGGTCGGCATCACCGTCCGAATCGAAGTCAAAGAACGCCACGCCGCTCCCCATGGTTTCGGGCAAGAGCTTATCTCCGTAGGCGCCATTTTCGTGTCGGAAGGTGATTCCTGTGGCGGCGGTGATGTCGGTAAACGGGACCTTGGGGACGGTGGCTCGAGGGGTGGCCTGCGCCGTCGGTGCGGAGATTTTGGTGAGCTGCGTCGGGCCGTCAACTTTTCGTGGGCGCAAGTACCAATACGCCATTCCCCCGAGCACTGCGAGGGTGACGAGCACAACCAGGGACCGTTGGATGCCGCGGCCGATGAGCGACTCATCCTGCGCAAGGATGTCTTCGGAGTCCTCGGGTGGCGGAATGGGTGATGGGGTGGCCATGCGATCGAGAATGTTGGGTCGGGGCGTATTAACTGAGCTGAACGGGGTTAAGGAAGTGTGCGCTGCCCTAAGGGTTGCCTTGAGCCAGCTTCGAGGTTCGGGAATCCTCGACGGAGCCTGCCGTTCGAATCCCGTGAGTTCCGGTTCGTTGCAGTGGGTAAATGACGATCGCCTGGGCGGCGTGGTCGGCGGCTGGATCGCGTCGACGGGCAATGGATACGGCACGGTCTCGGGCGTTGTCATCGGGCCGATAACGCTCGTGCAGGCGGCGGTGTTCGGCGGACTTTTCGGCGTTGCCGAGTTGGCCGTGGATGAGACCGAGATTGTAGTGAGCGGTGACGTTTTCGCTGTCGACCTTCAGCGTGTCCTCGAAGCGCTTGAGGGCTGCCTCCAGGAACTCGCGTTGTCGAGCCGCATTGTTTCGCTCCATCTTGGCGCGTTCAAAGAGTGTCTGGCCCAGTTCATTGATGACTTCGTAATCGCGACTGAAGTTGAGCTGACGTTTTTCCAGCTCGGGATATCGATCTTCGAGGATGCTGGTGAACTCGCTGATGGCTTTGTCGAGATAACCATTCTGTTTGTTCACGAGGCCGTTTAACCAAGCGATGGTCCAACGATTGCCCGGTGGCTCGAAGCGATTCGTGTCATTGGCTCGTTGTAAGGCAGCCACGGCGTCGTTCAGCCGGCCCTCCTTGAAGTAGACACGGGCTAGATTGAGCGCGCCATCGGCACGGCGCAGTTTCTCGACTTGTTCGAAGGCGTGCGCTGCTTGAACCAATTCGCCCTTCTCGGAACCCTTGTCTCCCTTCAGGAACAAACCGATGCCATAATCATTCCAACGCTGCCAGAGTGGGATGGGCGAGTTGGTCGATGAGTTGGGCAGGGGGGTGCCCCCGTCTATTTCAAAGGTCACGGCGTCGCTTGCCAGGGTGGTAACCGGCAGGTCGTTGGTGAGTTGGAACGGCGTGCCATTGGTGTAGCCATTGCCATAGACGTAGTTGTAAAAGATTGTATCGAACTTCCGGTACTGGACCTTGACCTCGACCTTCAATGGTTCGCGTTGGGTTGGTGGCACCGTGAGTTGGTAGTGCAACACGGCGGCGGCGCCCGGGGGGATCTGGTTGTTGTAGAGCGGTACGAAGATATCCTGAGCGTTGCGTCGATCGATTCGGCCGCCATTCTTATCCAACATATAGACGTTGATGAAGTGCGACCATGGGTCCACGTCGCCAAATCGTCCCATGGCGCCGCTGCGCCCGACCAGATCGCCGTCCGGTTCGATCACGCGGACATCTGCCCACAATTCATTTGAGTCCACTGTTCCCTGGGTCAATGGATGCCCGAGTTTGACGGTGCGAACCACAGTTTCGATCAGGTAACTTCGGCCCGGTTTGAGTTTGGGCAAAGTTGGCCGGACTGGGGCGATGAGTGGCGAATCGATGGTGCCTCCCTCTTTCACGCCAAAGATGTCAACCCGGACGCAGTCTTTGAGGAATTCCTGGTGGAGCTTAACGATGTCGGGCTGATTTCGAATAGGGGCGATGGCGGTATTGGCGCTGGGAAAGAGGTGGTCATGGACGGCCAGAAACTGGTTGGTGCCGTACTGACGGGCGCCAAAATCATCGGACTTCTGGAGAGGCATGTGGCACTCGGCGCAATTGAGCCTGGCTTTCTCGGGGTAGTAAAAGGCGCGGGCATTGACCCCACTCACCCCGCTGAGGAGGTAAGAATCGTAATGGTTTTGTCCGCGGAGGAACTCTTTGTAGTGATTCACCTCGCGCGGAATGCCGACCTTGTGGCAGGTGGAACAAAATTCGGCGGTCTTATGGAATGGCTTGAGGAAGGTGGCGTTGTGGAAAGCGGGTTTGCCCTTGACCAATTGTTTGTTGATGAAAAAGGCGAGCGTATTGGTTGGGGCGAAGGCGAAAGGATAGTGGACGGGTTCTTCGATGGTGTAATTACCGTTTCCGATCATTCCTTTGTCACTTCCCTCCAAGGCGGTGATGGAGTGGCAGGCGGTGCAGCTGATTCCGGCCTGGGAGGTCGGGTGATTCTTCATGTCAAAATTGGGATCATCAAATGCACCGCTGAAGAACGGAACCGGGTCGTGGCAGCCAGCGCACCAGCGTGACCCCTGCACCGAGCCGTCGCGCCGGAGCATTACCTGCCGGGATTCGTTGACGCTGGCGAGATAGAAGGGGTTGTTAAATGAACTGAAACGGTGGGCGGAATGTAGCCAGGTATTGTAAACGTCCTTGTGGCACTCGAGGCAATACTCGTTGTTCATCAGGGTCTTTGCCGGGATGAAATTGCCGGTGGCGGTTCGCGCACTGGATGGGTGAAAGTATTTCTCCCCTTCCTTGGGACCTTGCACATTCCAACGTCGGGGATCGTGCGTGTGCAGTGCAATCATCCCTAGAACCACGACCCCGACGGCTGCTGCCCAGGCCATTCCGACTCGCCATTGTAGACGGGGGCCGCTGAGACGATGAAGTATATAGAGCCAGATACACGCAAAGGGTGTGAGAACGTGGATCCAATAAGCCGCGCTTCGAGTGTTGGGCGATTTGAGTTGTAGAAACTCCATACCCTCGACGCGCATTAACACCACACCGGAAATGAGCAGCGCAATTGAAACCGCGAAGAGGGCATAACCGACGCGGATGGCATTCTTGTTGGGCCGATTCCGGGAGTTTTTGATGTGAAAGATTCCGAAAACGATGATGGGTAGAACGATCAACAGTCCCAGGACCAAGTGGGCCAGGAACATGGATTGATAGAAGTAGTTCTCGTACGAAACGCCTTTCTCTTTGGCGAACCAGTTCAAGAACGTGATCGCACTGAGATAAACCGAGTTCGCGCCGAGGATGGCGAACAACCCCAACACCACGCGCAGCAGGATGCGGAGGCGCGGCCCCACTGTGCGGATGTACTTTCGCCGGGGAGCAGGTTCTGGGGTCCCTGGGGTCGAGGGTGAATTGTCGCTGGGATTCATGACGATCGTTCGTCGAAGTACCTAGCGGGGCGTGGTGAGTAAAGGAGGCGAGTGGGGTGAAATGCTGTATTTCTGTGGTGGTCTGGGGTTCCAACGGGGTGAATTCAGCCGGTGAAGAACTGCCCGGCTGCCTGTCCCCGCAGGCTCTTGTGGGTGTTGGTGAGCAGTGACTTTGGACGACAGATTGAGGCTATGGATGGTGGAGGGATATGATTGGGGCAATCGATTACTTAAAGGCAGAGGGCTGCCGGCACACCGAAAGTTGACGCGGTTAATTTTTCACGACCGTAATTTGCCGGTCGCTGCTAAACCCCTATTATGATCGTTCTGTGATCAAACCGGTGCTCCAAGACGACGACTTTCTGGCGGACGTCGGGGCCGTTTCCAGGAGTGGGGACGAGTTTCATGTTTGGTGGTTCGGACAGAGTGGGTTCTTGTTGGCGTGGCAGGGTCATTTCTTGGCGCTGGATCCGTATTTGTCCGATTCGCTGACCAAGAAGTATGCCCAGACGGATAAGCCGCATGTCCGGATGACCGAACTTGTGGTGGATCCCCGACGATTGGGCTTTGTGAGTGTGGTCACCTCGAGCCATAACCATACCGATCATTTGGACTCGGAAACCCTGCGTCCGATGTTTCAGGCCAATCCCGGCTTGAGGTTGGTTGTGCCCGAGGCGAATCGCGCGTTTGCGGCACAACGCGTTGGGATACCTGAGGAGACGTTGATCGGAGTGAGAGCTGGAGGCTCTGTGAGTGTGGGAGGCTTTGAATTGATTGGGGTTCCCGCGGCACACGAAGACCTGGCTCGAGATGCTGCCGGGAACCACATTTACCTCGGCTACGTGGTGCGGTTCGGTCCTTGGAATCTCTACCACAGTGGCGACACATTGAGGTACCCGGGCCTGGAGGAATTGCTGCGACCTTGGAAAATCGATTTGGCCTTACTGCCGATCAATGGTCGTGCGCCGGAGCGACGTGTGCCTGGCAATTTGAATGGCCCTGAAGCGGCACAACTCGCGGCCGACATGGGGGCGCGATGCGTTATCCCCTGTCATTATGAACTTTTCGAGTTCAACACGGCAAATCCAGGAGCATTTGTCGAGGTGTGTGGCCGTCTGGGTCAGCGTTTTGAAATTCTTCGAGCGGGACAGCGATGGTCGAGCCCGAGTCTGGAGAGTTCCTCGCGATGATTTACTGAAACAACTCTGCAATTTAGGTGTCCTAAATATCAAGACGATGGCCAATCCTAAATCGAAGACCAGACGAAAATTATGGGTCGTGGGGGGTCTATTCTTCCTGCTGATTGCAGGCGGCGGTGGTGCCTACTATTACAAAAAGGAGCAGAAGAAGATTATTATTGTCCAGACTGAGCCGGCAGTTCGGCGGAGTTTAACCGAGTTGGTGACGGCCACTGGAAAAATCCAGCCGGTGCTCCAGGTCAAAATCAGCCCTGAAGTTAGCGGTGAGATTATTGAATTGCCGGTCAAGGAAGGGCAGTTGGTCAAAAAAGGCGACTTGTTGGTGAAGATCCGCCCGGATTTTTACATTGCGAGCCGCAATTCCGCCCAGGCGAACCGGAGTGCTGCCGAGGCCAACCGCAGTTCGGCCGAAGCACAGTACAAGTCGTCATTGGCGAGCCAGTTGACGGCGGAAGCCAACCTCTTGAAGGCTGCGGCTGAATTCAAACGGACCGCCGAGCTTTTTGAACGCAAGTTGGTCAGTGGTTCAATTTACGACGATGTGAATACGGCCAATCAAGTGGCCAAAGCCCAAGCCAAGGTGGCCAAGGCACAGACAGAAGCCGCGGAAGCGCAGGCCCGTGCGGCCACACACCAGGTCGAGATGGCCAGCGCCTCTTTGAAAAAGGCGGAAGAAGACCTGTCTAAGACGACCATCTACGCACCGATTGATGGAACGGTCTCCAGGCTCATCTCCGAAGTGGGTGAACGCGTGGTCGGCACGGGCATGATGGCAGGCACCGAGATCATGACGGTGGCCGAGTTGAATGAGATGGAGGCGCGGGTTGAGGTGGGTGAAATCGATGTGGTGTTGGTCACGCCGGGCCAGAAAGCCCGCCTGGAAGTGGATTCGTTTCGGGATCGCAAGTTCAATGGCGTCGTGACCCAGATCGCCAATTCCGCGCGAACCCAAGGAGCCAATACGCAGCAGGAAGCCACCAAGTTTGAGGTGCGCATCCGAATCCAGGACAAGGAATTCTTTCGCCCAGGAATGTCCGCGACGGCTGAAATCGAAACTCGGTATCGCACCAATGTCCTGACTGTACCCATCCAATCGATCACGACGCGACTGCCCAAGGGAGCCAAAAAGGATGAGGAAAAGAAAAAAGTCTCCAAGGAAGAGCAACGTGACAAACAGGATTTGGCGGACCTGCTGAAGAAAAGGGACAAGTCCGGCCCGAAACCCGTTGATGTGGTTTTTGGCATCCAAGGTGCCACCGCGGCCATGATCCCGGTGACCCGCGGCATCAGCGATGATTCGTCCTACGAAATCATCCAGGGCCTCAAGGAAGGGGATCAGGTAATTACGGGCAGTTACAAGGCCATTGCCCGCGAGCTAGAAGAGGGGAAGAAAATTCGGGTGGACAACAATCCCAAGGTCGAAAAGAGCCCAAAGTGAACTGAGCGGATATTGGCAGGGGCACGCTTGAGGCCCCGGTCGATGCCCTCAATAAGTTACTGGCCACACCAGCCCATGCCATTGATCCTGATTCGAGAGTTAACTCGGCGCTACGTAATGGGGACCGAAACCGTTCACGCGTTGCGAGGGGTTACATTGGAAATCGCAAAGGGAGAATACTTGGCCATCATGGGTCCGAGTGGTTCGGGGAAATCCACTTTGATGAATCTCCTGGGCTGCTTGGACACCGCCTCGAGTGGTGTCTACGAGCTCAACGGACACAATGTGGCGGACATGGATGACAATGCCTTGGCGGAGATTCGCAATCGAGAAATTGGATTTGTCTTTCAGAGCTTCAATCTACTGTCCCGTTCCGACGCGTGGCATAATGTGGAATTGCCTTTGATCTACGCCGGGGTGTCCAAAGAAGAACGCCGTGACCGTGCGCGCGACGCGCTGGCTCATGTGGGCTTGCAGGATCGGATGCATCACAAACCCAATGAACTCTCGGGCGGGCAGCGCCAACGCGTGGCCATCGCTAGGGCATTGGTCAACCGACCCAGCATTGTGCTGGCGGATGAGCCGACCGGAAATCTCGACTCGCGGACCGGGGAGGAGATTCTGGGACTCTTTGAAGAATTGTCGCGCAAGGGTAACACCATCATTGTGGTGACCCATGAAGAGGAGGTGGCGCAACACGCCCGGCGAATCATCCGTCTGCGGGATGGTTTGATCGCCGCGGACGAAATAAACCGCAATCAACGGGTGGTGGCGAGGAGCCTGGGAAGTTCATCGATGACCAGCGCGAAAACCCAACCCACGCCGAGTTAAATGCTCGAGAGGCTATTCCACCCATGACGTTGGTTGTCGAAATTCGGGAGTCAGTGGTAATTGCCTGGACGGCATTGAAGGCCAATAAGCTTCGCGCGGGCCTCACTACGTTGGGCATCGTGATCGGCATCGTGACGGTGACCCTGATGGGGACGGCCATCGCTGGATTGAACACGGCGTTTAATAAGAGCATTGCAGGCATCGGAGCGGATGTGCTGTTTATCGAGCGATTCTCGTGGATGACTGGGGAGCAGGAATGGCTGGCGTCGCGAAATCGTCGTGAGATTACCCTTCAGAACGCGCGGGATGTCGAACGGTCAGCTACCATGGCTGGAGCGGTGAGTGTGGAGACCCAGGGCAATGGGACGGTGAGCTACGAGAAAAAGAAAGCCCGCGGGGTTTGGGTGGTTGGGAATTCTGAGCAGAGCGCGCTGGTTCGTGGATTAGGCCTCACTTCGGGAAGGTGGCTCTCCGCCTCGGATGTCGCTGGCGGACGACCAGTGTGTGTGCTGGGAGCGTATCTCGCCGAACGATTTTTTCCATATGGAGGCGCCCTGGGTTCCCGGGTGAAATTGAATGAAGGTGTGTTCGAAGTCGTTGGAGTGATCGACAAACAAGGGCAATTCTTCACGGGATTCAATTTCGACAATCAGATTGTCATTCCCATCACTCGGTTCACGTCTGATTTCACGCGCTGGCCCGACCTCACAATTCAAGTGAAGGTGCGCGATGTTTCCCAGATGGGGGAGGCGAAAGAGGAATTGCGGGGAATCATGCGCAAGTTGCGCCGGGTACCCCCTGAAAAGTCGGATGACTTTGCGATCAATCAACAGGATGCTTTGTTGGAATTTTTCAACAAGATTGGTGGCACCATGGCCATCGTGGGATTGTTTATCACGGGGCTTTCGTTGTTTGTGGGCGGGATAGGCATCATGAACATCATGTTTGTGAGCGTCGCTGAGCGCACCAAGGAAATCGGCGTGCGGAAAGCGATTGGCGCCAAACGGCGCACGATTCTCATTCAGTTTCTTGTCGAAGCGGCGTCCATTACGTTGTTCGCCGGTCTACTGGGCCTTGCCATCTCCTGGCCACTGACGTTCGTGATTGACCGTTTTCTCGCGGCATCCATGCCATGGTGGCTGGTGGGCATCGCCTTGCTCGTCTCGATCGCGACTGGCATTGTTAGCGGGTTCCTGCCGGCGTGGCGGGCGGCGCGCATGGACCCAGTCGAGGCCCTGCGCGCCGATTAAGCCTCCCACCACCATGCGCTTTCATTTGTTTTTTTCCGAGCTGCGCGAAGCGTTTCTGATGGCGATCCAGTCCATCTCGGGCCACAAGCTCCGTTCCTCTCTGACCTTGCTCGGAATCCTGATCGGGGTATTCAGCATCATTCTGGTCATGACGGCGATTCGCGCCCTTCAAGGGAACATTGAGCGCGAGATGACACAGATGGGAACGGATACGTTCCAATTCCAGCGGTTTCCCGCGATTCAGGTCGATGACGACATGGAATCGAACGAGAAGTATTTGAGGCGAAAGAAGTTTTATCTGAAGGACGCGCTCGCTTTGAAGGAGCGGGTAACGCTGGCAAGGCACGTGAGTGCCAGTTCGGAACGTGTCCTGGGTGAAGTGCGATCCCAGTTCCGAAAAACCAATCCGGATGTCTCATTCCGTGGTTATTCGCCCGAAAGTTTCGAAACCCGAAATCTGGTGGCTGCGGAAGGACGATCCTTGGTTCAAGGGGATATCGATGCGGTTCGCCGCGTAGCGGTTCTCGGGGCCGAGTTAGCCAAGATCTTGTTTCCGCATTCAACTCCAATCGGGGACTGGGTTCAATTCAACGGTATTCGGTATACTGTCGTGGGTGTGCTGGAGCCAAAGGGGAGTATTTTTGGCAGGAGTCAGGACAGCTTCATGGCGATTCCGATTAGCACCCTCATGAATCTGTATGGGCGGGAGACGCCGATCACGATTCAAATTCAAGCGACTTCGCGTGCGACATTCGACGATACCATTGAGCAGAGTCGCGGGGTATTAAGGACCGTTCGCCGCGTGCCGCCAGGAGAGGGGGACGATTTTGAAATTATGTCCAATGATTCCCTGATCACCCAGTTCCGGAGTATCACGCTCGCCGTTCGTGCCGGGGCCGGAGTGATCAGCAGCATCGCTTTACTCGCCGCAGGTATTGGAATCATGAATATCATGTTGGTGAGCGTGACAGAACGCACCCGGGAGATTGGGATCCGGCGGGCGATCGGCGCCAAGAAACGCAGTATCATGACCCAATTTATTCTGGAGGCGGTAGTGCTTTGCGAGCTGGGCGGAGTGGTGGGAATTATCCTGGGAATTCTCGCCGGCAATCTGGCGGCCTTTGCTTTAGGTACGCCCCCTGTATTTCCAGTGGACTGGGCGTTGATCGGGCTGGCGGTTTGTTCCCTGGTTGGTATCGGTTTCGGAACCTACCCGGCCTGGAAAGCGGCGAATCTCGACCCTATTGAGTCGCTGCGCTATGAGTAAGGTGCGGTTGCTGGGGTCATGACGTGTTTACCCTCGTAATCCGTGCTCTAACGGAGGCGAGGATCAAAATGCCGATTCCGGTGGCGCGACGAGTGCTTTAGGCGGCTGGGGCGTAATGCGCCGCACCGTGAGAACTGCTCCCAAACGATGCCAAGCAAGCATCAGACCTGCTGAGAATTTGAGGTGAGTCCGAGGCACTTTTGCATTAATAGTAAGGGCATATGAACGCTTCTGCTCCGAACATTCGCTTGGTCCCTTATCCCTCGAAGATATTGGCGCCCGTCGATTTTTCGGAACCGTCGACTGACGCGATGCGCACTGCGGCATTCCTGTCTGAGCGTTTTGGCGCCACACTGGGGGTCTTGCACGTGACTCGCCCGAATCGGCCGGGCAGTCACAGTGCGGCCGAACAGGTTGGATTGTCGTTTGACACGAGACGTGAAGGGCGCGTGAACCTGACCCAGTTGCTGGAACGGGAACTCCCACAGACGATGCAGCCCACGCGAATTGTGGCGGATGGAGTGCCGTTCGAGAAGATTTGCCACACAGCCGAATCATGGAAGGCCGGGTTGATCGTGCTTTCAACGCGCGGACACAGCGGCTTCAAACAGGTGCTGATTGGAAGCACGGCGGAACGGGTGGTTCGATTGGCACCATGTTCCGTGTTGGTGGTTCGACAACGCGGCAAGCCGGTAGCTGGCAAACCCGCTGAGATTGAGGCATGTCGATCCATCCTCGTTGCGATCGATTTCTCAAGGACTTCCATCCAGGCGTTGCGGCAGGCGGTGTCCCTGGCCAAGGAGTTTGATGCTCGTTTGACCTTGTTACACGTCGTCGAGTCGATTCGCACGGAATTGCTGGTCGATACGTCTCAGGTGCAACGCGAACTTCGTCGTGCAGCCCAGTTGCATCTACGCGCGCTATTGAACCGGACACGAAATGCGTGGGCGAATAGCTATTCAGAACTGCGCTCAGGCTCGCCCGTGAACGTAATCAGCGACTCTGTAACGCGGTGTGAGGCCGACTTGCTAATTGTTGGTTCGTCCACGAAATCCACGCTGAAAGATCGATTGCTTGGCAGTGTAGCCGAGCGCTTGGTTCGCTTGGCGCCTTGCTCGGTATGGGTGGTTCGATGATTCGACGGGAACTCCTGCAGTCTGTTTAGCACTGAACATGGCATCACAATTCACGGGGCACAAAGGCGATCCTCTGGTGCCTCCACGACAGGCGTTGCTTCAGTTCCAAAATCGAAATTCTCGGTATCCGGCAATCGCTAGATCGATTGGGATACCCAGAAGATGCATGCCGAGGGCCGTCGCATCCATAAAGGCGCCTCCGATGGCGGCAACATTCCAGAGTGCGAGAAAGAGGATGATCATGCTGGCATTGGCGGCAGCGTAACCGGCTTCACGGACCGGTGACGGGAGCCATGGGGCGAGGGCTTGAAAGCCATCCAATGGCGGCAGTGGCAGCAGGTTCAGCAAGATGGAGTAGACCTGGAGTTGGCCCAAAAACGCCAAGGAAATGCTGGCCAGACTGGTGCTGTTGTGGGGAAGGATCTCAAATCGAAACAGAAATGCGATCAGGGCGGCCAACCAAAGGTTTGCCAATGGCCCAGCCAAGGATACCCAGCTGTCCCATCCCCGCGATTTCAACAGCGCCCGATTGATGTAGACGGCGCCACCGGGCAATCCAATGCCCCCCAAGAGAAGGCAAAGCACTGGGAACAAGAGGCTGGACACAGGATTGGCGTAGCGGATGGGGTTGAGATCGAGGTAGCCTTTTTCCCGCACGGTGTAGTCCCCACCTCGTTCGGCCGCCCAAGCGTGTGCGAACTCATGGAGGCAAACACTAAAAACCCAGAGGACTAGAACTATGACGAAACAAACCACACCCGTCGTTAGCGGTTTTTCCAGACGGGCGCAATGGCTGAGGGCGGCTTTCCATGGAAAACGCGTTGTCCGCCCTCATGGACTGGCTTGCAGTCTTTTTCATTTGGCTTCGGGTTGCGTTGGAGCCGCCTAAACGTGGGACTCCGAGCAGGGGCGGGAGTTCGGAGGTCCGCCTTTCGGCGGTTGGAACTTCCGAAGTTCCATCTCATGGCGGTTCTTGTTCATCACGAGACTGTTGGCTGAGTTGTTGCTGCGCTTGCCCGATCCGAGGAGCTCCCTTAGGGTACGGACGTTTATGCAGGATCCCGTCCAGCCAGAGTTCGCGTCGTCTTCCCAACCCTCGGCGCCTCCCCCATTGGTAGCTGCCACCCCCAGAGCGATGCCGCTGCTGCCTTCGCCGGCTGCTCCCAATCCCCCCCCCCGCCGGAGCAATGGGTGGCGGATCGTAGCCTTTCTACTAGTGATTGCCTTGGGAATCAGTTTGTTGGGGAACTTAATCTTGAGTCTCGGTTCAATCGGTGGAGCCTCGATGGTTACCCAGCGACACGGCCGCCACAGTGGCGACCATTTGTTGGAGGCGGTGGTTGAGGACAACGATACCCGCGACAAGATTGCGATTGTTTCGATCGATGGGGTTATCAGTAGTCAAGCCTTGGATCCGGATGGGTCTACTTTGGTGGATCTTGTCCACGATCAGTTGGACCGGGCTGCCCATGACAAGCATGTGAAGGCCGTTATCCTCAAAGTGGATTCACCTGGCGGTGAAGTGCTGGCGAGCGATGATATTTATCGGTTGCTTCAGGAATTTCAAACGGGCGATTCCGCCAAACCGGTTGTCGCGGTGATGGGCAACGTGGCGGCTTCGGGGGGGTACTATGTGAGTGCACCGTGCCGCTGGATTGTTGCCAATGAACTCACGATCACGGGCAGCATCGGCGTGATCATGCAAAGCTACAACTGGCGCGGGTTGATGGACAAGGTCGGCGTGCGTCCCCTTGTCTTCAAGAGTGGCAAGTTCAAGGATATGATGAGTCCGGACAAACGTCCCGAGGATGAGACCGTCGAAGAGAAGGCGATGATTCAGGACATGATCACCGAAACGTTCCAACGGTTTAAGGCGGTGGTGGCGGAGGGTCGAAATCAAGCCTCCCAACGAAACAACGATGAGGGTCGCCCCTTGGCTGCGGACTGGGAATCCATGGCGGATGGACGGATACTTTCGGGTAAGACGGCTTACGACAAAGGGTTCGTGGATGAGTTGGGTGGTTTTGATGTCGCGGTGGAGCGCGCCAAGAAGATAGCCGGCATTGAGGAAGCCAACCTCGTCATCTACCAGATGCCATTCAGTTTCGGCAACTTGTTCGGATTGTTTGGCAAGGCGGAGTCCCGCGGTGTGCGGGTGGATCTTGGGTTGGACTTGCCAAAGGCCTTACAGCCCGGGCGGCTCTACTACGTGGCACCTTCGCTGGTTCGCTGATCCAAGCCGCATTTTTGGCGCGGCAGACCTCTGCCGCTTTCTTAAGGATTCGTTGTCGGCGGTTTTGACGGCAGTGATGTTCGAAGAGAAAGTCTTGGAGAATTAGCGGTAGGGGACTGCCGACACTCCAAAGGGAACCATCAATAGCGACTCACGTCGATCCAACGTTCAACTGTAGATCCGGTTGCTGGGTGGCGTGCGATCAGCCGATGTCGGCCTTGCCGCAATTCTGCGACGTCGATGTCGCCTATTCGGGTGCACCGAAGCGTTTCGCAACTCCAGTCACAGGGTAACGAGGCCTGGAGGTGTAGGCGCTGCGAATCCGCGGGCAAATCGGCATCCACGAAATAGCGAATCCCTTCGTGAGGTGAGATCACGCGAAGCGGGTTCGAGAAGGGCTCTATCGACGTCGAAATGAACCATTCCGATTGATGATGTCGCCCTTCGTCTGCCAGCCATGCCTTGAACTCAGGACCAATGGCGATTCGTCCTCGGATATCCCGATCCTTGGGGGTATGAACTTCAGGCAGTAAATCTGGTGGCAGCCATTCCAAGATTTCCGACGATTGAGTGCTCTGGATGGAATGTTTGACGGCTGAAATCCGTTTGCCCGTCACAGGGTGGATGGCCACGGACACGAGGTTGCTCGGCCGTTCGTACCAGGAGGTGCCGCGTTCGAGGTGCAGGTGTTCCCAGATATCCTGAAGAATGGGCGCAGCACCGGTCACACCGGAGATCCCCTGCATGGGTGTGCCATCAAAGTTGCCCACCCAGACGGCGACAGTGAATTCCGGTGTATAACCCACAGCCCAATTATCCCGATAATCGGTACTGGTGCCGGTTTTGCAGGCCACGGGAAAACTTAGATGAAGTGGGGAATCGAATCCAAACTCTCGAGCTCGCGCGCGGTTGTCGGATAAAACGTCGGCAATCCACCAACCGGCAAGACGCTGTCGTGGCGATAGGGTCGAGGCGCATGGCGGATTGGTTTGGGGGAGGGGATGGGTCCAGAGTCTAATAGGTTTCCAATCACCGAGTCGTGCCAGCGACGCGTAGCCATTGGCGAGTTCGAGCAAGGTCACCTCGGCATTTCCCAACGTGAGGCCGAGTCCGTATTCCGAAGGCGATCGGGTGAGTGTGGTAAAACCTCGTTGCTTCAGGTCCGTCATCAGGACGTCTGGTCCGCCGATGGAATCCAAGACCCGAACCGCTGGAACATTGAGTGAATTGGCAAGAGCGTCCCGATACGGGACCGGGCCTCGAAAGTGACGTCCATAGTTCTGGGGTCGATACAAGCCGGTTGCCGTGGCGTACTCCGTGGGAACATCGGCGGCTAAGGATGCTGGGGTAGATCCAAGCGTGAAGGCCAGGCGATAGGTGAATGGTTTGAGCGTGGAGCCCGCGGAACGGGGGGCGGTGGCCCCATTTACCTGGCCATGATTTGGATGGAAATAATCCTCAGAACCGACGAGTGCCATCACGTCGCCCGTGGCATTTTCAAGAACGACAATGGCCCCATTCCGAACGTTTTTCTCGCGGAGTCGAGCCAGGTGATTCACCAAGGTTTGTTCGCAAAAGGTGTTGAGCTGGAGGTCGAGTGTGGTGCGAAGTCGCCCTTCTTGCACCGGGAGATCCTGCTGGAGAACTAACTCCGAAAAATGCGGCGCCAGAAAGGTTCTGGCGGGCGGAGCCAACTGGATGGATTCGTGTCGGGCGAGGGCGGATTCCGTCGGCGAAATCCAACCCAAGGATTCCAATCGACCAAGAATCCATTCTTGCCGGGCTTTCGTGGACGGAAAGTTGCGCCGAGGATTCAGACGACTGGGTGATTGGGGAATTCCTGCGAGGAAGGTGGCTTCGGCCAAGCTCAGATCCTCGGGCACCTTTCGGAAATATGACCAAGCGGCGGCGGCGGCTCCGTGGTTCAAATTGCCGTAGTCCAGCTGATTTAGGTAAGCCGCGAGGATTTGTTCCTTCGACCAGAGTTTTTCAAGACGCCAGGCCTGGAAGGTTTCCGAGGCCTTCCGGAACCAGTTCCGACGCGAGGGTTTCGGGAGGGGAAGAGACAATTTGACCAACTGTTGCGTGATGGTGGAAGCGCCGGAGACGATGCGCCGGTTCTTGATGGCCTGCCATGAGGCGCGCAGGATAGCGCGGATATCAAATCCGCTGTGAGAATGAAACCGAGCATCCTCGGCAGCCAGCGTTGCCGCAACGAGCGTCGCGGGCAGTTGTTGCTCGCTCAAAACGCCATGAAATTGCCCGGTCGCACTCCGTGTAGTTCGGAGTGGATGTCCATTGCGATCCAGCAACTCCAGGCTGCCAGGACTGGGTTGGAACAGAGCGAGGGGCAGGGGTAGTTGGTACAGGAAAACAAGGCCTGCGACTAGGATACCGCAGCCAGGAATCGCAAAACCAGCGAGCCAACCCGCCAGGTATCGGTGGTGGCCCATGCCAATGCGAAGTTTTGAGATCCAATTCATTCGCGGACCTGAAGGGTCGTCGCTGTTGAGCTGCCGCGGCGTTGAGGTTCATACATGGCTTCGATACGCGCGGGCGGCGCCGCAACCGTGCCAACACCACGTACCCGGGCGATGTACCGTATTTCGTAATCGTCGGCTGGTAACTCGTTACGAAAGAATCGGACGCGGTTATTTCGAATTTCTTCAAAATCTCCGGTCCATTTTTGATGTGCGGAACTTATTCGACCTGTTTCACCCGGATGAAGTCGCGCGACTTCAAGTAACGCAGGCAGCGGGTCTTCAATGGCCACCCAGTTGGCATCCGTGTCTGCCGATATCTTCAGGGTCACGAGCACGCGATCGCCGACTTTCAAGCCAGTTGCGGGGTGAGTGATATTCTGGCTGTCGAGGCGCTGATAGGAACGTTCGATTCCAAATCCTTGGTTCACCGCCGCAGTTCCCTGGGGATTCCAGACAGGTCGTGAAGCGACAGCGATCTGGACGAGGAGAGGACGGCGCTGGGGATTGCGGAGGGAGACAGGAACTCTGGCTGCGCCGCGAGGGATCGTCAGCGTATGGGTGGCAGCGGCGGGTCGGTCTGGGAGAGCGAAGTTCCATCGAGTCGAGGCAACTTCGACGGAACCAGAACAGGCTTCTGGCGATCGCCCACTGGAGCTCAGCCCGGACAATGCGTAGAGCGCCCAAGCGTTTCCCTGGGTGGTTCCCCACTGACCACCGTGGCGGCGGTCGAGTAGTGACTGGACTTTTGCAGCGAGGTGGGATGACGCAGGATCCGTTCTTGCCCAAGCCATCAGCAGGAGTGCCTCTGTGCGATCCTCTGAACCGAACCATCGCGAGAGATTGGTGGAAGATCGATCTGGCGCGAGCCATTCGGCGGCGGCTGTACCTGGTGAATTTCCGGAGTGGAACATGGCGAGGACGGTGAGGGCGCGTTGTTCCAGGTTCAGTGTTTGGCGCTCTCGTTCGCGCGAGAGGACATCGAACCATGCGGGCTCGGTACGCCCGGATCGGGCGAGAGCGTACAGGGCTAGGCAGGAGGCGGAATGATCCTTGTGCACGCGCTGTCGCAGTTGTCGTGAGAGATACTCCAGCAATCGGTTCCACGGAACCTCAGGCAAATTGATCGAGTGATCCCGGGCGTGGCTCAGTACCCAGGCGGCGTAGGCACTCCCCCAGAACAGTGGGTTGCTGTCTCCCGGCCAATAGCCCAATCCACCGGAACTGGTTTGCATAGCAAACAATCGGGTGATGCCCTCCTGAATGGCGGCGGCGACCTTGGCCGGGTTCTGCTCCAAACCCGGGAGCAGGTCAGAAGCGTCACTGAACAGCAGCCAGGGCAACAGGCTGGAACTGGTTTGTTCCACGCATCCATAAGGATAGTGGAGCAGTTGTTCCACGCTCTCACCGAGCTCCCCGAGTAACGAATTCGAGACACGGATGGTCCACTGACTTTCTGATTCCAAAAGCCGCGGATCCACCAGCCCCAGCAAATTGGTTTCAGTGACATCTGTGCGGAGCGCGAGCACCTCCCGCTCCATTGGCAGCGGTTCGGCTACCCGGGTCTTTGAAATCACCCGATCGACAGCACCCGAGGCGGGGATGTCCTGGGGAGTCGCTGACCATTGCCACTTGGACTCACCCACTCCCTGAAGCGCCACATCGAAGAACACCGAGGAAGCGCTTTTAGGTTCGACGTGGACATTTTGGCGAAGGCCATTGTGGATGTTGGTAGGAGAGCGGGCTCCACGCGCTTTGTCGTCGAGTTGCAAGGACACGGCGACCTGCATGGCTTGGGTGGTACGATTGAAAATCAGGGCTCGAGCTCGGAGTTCGTCGCCCAGATGGGTGAACGGCGGCACCGTTGGCTGGAGCATGACAGATTTGTTGACCGTGAACGCCGTTGAGCCGTGGCCGAACCTTGTGGGGCCTTCCGTGGCGAGAGCGACGACACGAAAACTGGAGAGACTATCCGGGACTTGGAATTGAGCTGAGACGCGGCCGTCAGGACCTGATTGGAGATCCGCGACCCAAAAAGCGCATGGGCGAAAATCCTCACGAAGGAATGCCCCATGTTCCTTGCCGCCGCCACCGATGACGGCTCCTTTGTTGTGATAATCCAGCAGCGTTGGGTTTTCTGGAAGCAATCGATTCAGCGAATGGCCGGTCCCAACCTGGAGGGGTCGCGGTTGATTGAAGAAGGCCCAGGGGTCAGGGACTATGTCGCCGGACAATTGTAGAACGCCTTCATCGACGGCATAGAGAGTGACTTCGGCACGGGCGACGGGGATTGAATTGGTGAGTCGTCGAGATGCGGGGCGGGTGACAGCAACCTCGACGTGAACGGTGCCTCCGGGTTGCACTTCCGCCGGGTTGGCTGTTACGGCGAGTTGGAGATGGTTCTCGGGTTGCCGTACTTCCAGTTGACAATAACCTAGCCGCCACTCCGGCATGGGGTGTTCCCGTTTGCTGGTGTCGCTTCCTCGCACTAGCGTGGCCGAGAGGTAAACATTCGGGGCATCGCCAGGTAGGATCGGGACTTCAACGGTATCGGCATTGCTCTTGAGAAGCCTGGTGAAACTGCGTCGGACACCCTCGCGTTCGACGGTTACCCAGACCGTTCCTGGAAAGGGTGCTTTAATTAAGACCTCGGCGGTGTCCCCGACCTCATAACTCTCGCGATGGGGAATCAGTTCCATCTGACTGCCATTTTTGTGATTCCAAGCGACGTTGACATCGCCGCTCACGTAAAACGTGTGCGTGGACAAAATCGGGTTCCCTGCGGAATCCCGGGCGCGCAGTTCGATGCGATAACGTCCTGCCGTGTTCACGGGGCGGAAGGTGGCCAAAGCGCCTGAGTCCCGCATCATTGTGGGGCGGCGAGGTTCCACCGCAGGTCTCGAAGAGAGCGAATCGCCCGCGGGTACAGGCGCGGGTGCGAGCTCGAATGTGAATTCTTCGATCGGCACCACGCGAGACTTGCTCACATAATCCATGGTGCAACCGGCTCCTTGGACTCGAACTGTTTCCCAAAGGATTTGCTTGAGCGAGGCGGTTACCTCGACCGGATGCTGATGAGTGGTTCCATCGGGTGCGACGGCGGCGACTTCGAGTTGAAGTGGAGCGCCTGGTGCTAGCACCGATTCAACGCCATCTTTCCAGCGGAACCCGAGATAGAAGGCGCTGGGATGGATCAGGAACTCGGCTCGTTTGGAGATGAGGACATCATTCAAGTCGATGACCTCCACATGGAGTTGAGTCTGGACAGGTTGAGGGGTTTCTTTAGGCGCTTGAACTTGAAGACGGACCAGTCCGTTGGTTGGGGTCAGCAGACGTTCAGCCCCATCGTCTCCCAGGAACTCGACGAACTCATGGGATCCCTCCTCCAGCCTTTCCTCCATGCCGAATTCAAATCCATCCCAGTCAGCCGGGCGAAAGGAAGTGGGATGGGTTTCCGCTCTCCAGCGCATTCTTGCGCCTTGCAGAGATTCTCCGTGCAGATATCGGGCTTGCACCGGAATCTGAATCACGGAATCGGCTGAATAGGAATGGGCAGTGTCCAGGGTGACTTCAAAAGGGGCAGCTTGGAAGTCGGCCACGCGAAGGGGATGAATGACGGTTTCCTCACCGACTGTGGCCTGTAGCTGATACGATCCGCGAGGGCGGTTGGGGGCAGTGAGGCTGAGTTGGAACGATCCGGTGGATGAAATGGGTACATTGGTGAGAACCTGGACATCGCCCCGTGGATCCACCAGTCGGAGCGACGCCGTGGATTGGTCGGGGAATTGCCACTGATCCTGGCGCCAGGTTCGAACCAGTCCTTTCAGGTGGATGGGCTCACTCGCTCGATACCAAGTCCGGTCACTGAGTACTTGGATCTGCGGTTTCGATTGGTTGGAACTTTCGCCCCAGATGGTTGGGTTCCACGGCAACCGAAACGACCATAACGGGACGTCATGGGTGCCCAACTCGACAGCGTGGAGATCCTGCTGGTATTGGGCCAGCAGCCAGAGCGCATTCGTCGCCCGGGTGAGTTGTGCCATACCGGCGGCATCCGTTAGGGCTTCGGTTAGAAACTCGTTCTCGGCGCTCGCCAGCCTGAGTCTAACCCCCGGGACACCCCGGGCGGTCTGGTGTGAAAAAACCCAGGCATGAACGCCACCGGAGGTGGATTTCCAGGCTAGCCCAAGGTCCGTTAGTTGCACGAGTGCCTGCGGACCTGCATCCCACCGTGACTGGTACCACATTGAGTTAGTGAGGTTGGCTGGTTCCGCGGCTAGGAAGACCGGTCCTGTTTTTGGCCCTCCCAGGATTTCATCCCAACTCAATTCCAATTCGGCCAGTTCATCCACGCTCGTTTGAAACGTCCATTCCCGTTCGAAAATCGTTCGCCCGGCTAGTGCGTTGAAGTCCAGTGGTGCACCGGGATGGATCCGGCCCAAGTAGCGATCATAGGCGCGCAGTGCATGAATCAGGGTGTGTTCATCCAGGCGTTTGGCGCGGACCCGGAATCGATTCACATTGATGCGTTGAATCGGAACCGCACGGTGGCCAGCGGCGAGTTGGGCGGTCTCAAAGGTTGGAAACCAAAGGTGAGGTTCCATCGGCTGGAATTCGACGGTTTGTCGCACGCCTTGGGCAAGGGTTTGGTTTTGGGAGGAAGGGAGTCCAGGATCAACTCGAATGGTGTAGCGAGTGTTCAGGTTGAAACCGCCTGCGAGTCGGAGTTCGTTCCTTGTAGTGGAAGCTGTCACGTTGGTTACCGGTGGGTCGATGTGGATCCACCGCCTCCAATCGTCGGGCGCTATCGATGCTGGAATCGACTTGGTGAAATGGAATCGCAGGTTGCGCCCAATCGTCGCCGACGAATCGGCCTCAATGGGGCGCAACTCAAAGGGTCGAACCGAGCCAAGCGGCTTGACGTAGGATTCCGCCAGCGCCTTGGGGGATTCCGAAGACTTTAGTCCGCTCCCAATCACGAAGTACCATCCGTCACCGTGCGGCAGTGGCAGTGCAGGCGCCAATCGATAAGACCCCGTGGCGAGATCCAAGTCTTCCTTGGTTTCGGCGGGTTGCACTGCGGCTCGTTGCTCGGTCCGGTTCATGCCGAATTGCTCTCGCCACGTCCTCTCCCGATGAAGGGGTATGGGCGAAACCGTAATACGTTCCGCTGGTGAGTTCGGGACGTCGGCTGGCTCCACGAGACGTGCCGGCACGAATTGTTTGGTTCCGGTGCGTCGAAACGTTGCGTGACGCAACAGCTCTTGCGACGTCACTGCCGCATTCAGAACCAAATGAATTTCCGGCAGAATAGGAATGTCGTTGGTATCCCAGTACGAAACCTCGCAGGTCGTGATCCCGAACTTGGGTGTTGAAACCTCGCGAAGCAGGCGCTTCGGAAGCGGTACCCCGTTGGCATTCTTCAGGCCAGGCTCCAAGTAGATCCGATAATGGGTTCCGAGCGAAAGAGGCTCGCGTGGCGTGAGCTTACCGCTGCGGCGGCTTACCCAGACAAAATCAGTCTTGAGTTCGGGTTCGATACGCAGTGGCGGCGCCGCGATTGGGCGACCAATTTGGTCCGGTGAAATCACCGGCCACGGAAACCGCAGTTCAAAGGTGGAGTCGGGACGAATCTCGACGCTGGAGAGCAGCAATTGGACGCCGTCGTCAGGTCGCGAGTTGGGCCGGCATGCCAACCAGTAAGCGGCGGTTGCCAGTAAGACTCCAAGCTGGGTCATCCTCCATGAGAGAGACCTGGAAGCGCCGGAAAAAAGTCGTTTCATTGGATAGGCACTGTGCCTGTCCTCAGATCGCCTAGACTCATAGGCAAATGCAATCCGGGAATATTCCCCGATGAAACCTCAAGGGAATCAGGCTCGTGAACAACTTTGTTTCCGGCACACATTCTTGCATTGACTGCAGACGACGATGGCCGAAGGGGGGACGGAGTGCCTTGCCTCAGGCGGTTCTGGCTTCATCCTGCGAATGGCTGGACCGCTTCGGCGTGCGATTGACTCGGGGCGAGGTGCCTGTTCTGCTGAACACGTGTGCTGTTTGGATTCGGTTTTTCCTGCTCTTGTGGCGACGTTGCTGGTTTGGGGCGCGGCGGTTCGGACCGTGGCGGTGGAGCCAGGGCCCAAAAGTCAGCGCGTCCGAAGCACTCCTTTTTCGACCGGTTCGTCGACGAATTCCAATGGCAAACTTGGTTTTGTGCGCCTCGACGCCGCTGCCATGGGTATCGGATTCACCAATCAACTCCGTGAGGATTCCTATCTGACCAATGCGGTGGCGCACAATGGCTCTGGAGTGGCTATTGGCGATGTGGACGCCGACGGTCGACCCGATATTTACTTCTGCAATTTGGAAGGGCCCAATCGACTCTATCGCAATCGGGGCAATTGGCGCTTCCAGGAAACTGCTTTGGGCGATGCGGCTTGTTCAAATCAACTGTCCACGGGGGCTGCGTTCGCTGACGTGGATGGCGATGGTGATCTGGATCTTCTGGTCAATGGGATCGCAGCCGGAACCCGACTTTTTCTCAACAACGGGACGGGGCAATGGAGTGAGGTGAAGGATTCCGGTCTGTCTCGGACAGCCTCGGCGACCTCACTTGCGCTGGGGGACATTGATGGGGATGGCGATCTGGACGTTTATTGCACTCATTTTATCGACGCGATGATGTTGGCGGATCCCACGACACGGTTTGCCTTGGCCCGAAAAGGCGATCAGTGGGAGGTCGCAAAGATCAACGGTGAATCCACTCGATCACCCAAGTGGAAGGGTCGGTTTGAAGCCTTGCCAGATGGCAAGGTTCGTGAGCTTCCGGAGGTACACGGATTCTATCGAAATGAAGGAGGAGGCCGGTTTAAGGCAATCGAGTTTGAATCCGGCACGTACCTGAATGAACAGGGCAAACCTATCCCGCCTTTTCGGGATTGGGGTTTAGCGGTGATGTTCCGGGACATCAACGGGGATGGGCATCCGGACCTTTACGTCTGCAATGACAACACCTCCCCCGATCGGATCTGGATCAACACGGGCAAAGGAACCTTCCAGGCGATCGAGACCTGGAAGTTTCGCCATACCAGTCGATCCTCGATGGGCGTGGACTTTGGAGACCTTAACCGCGATGGCAGTGACGACTTGATGGTGGTGGATATGCTGGCTCGCCGCCATGACCGGCGTGTGACTCAGTTGATGAGGGATCGGCCGAGTCCGGCGGATATTGAACGGCCCGATAATCGACCCCAGTTCAATCGCAATACGTTGTTCTATGGGCAGACGGATGGGTCCTTTGTGGAGGCTGCATTTCAAGCCGGGGTTGCGGCGACGGATTGGACCTGGACGATCGTGTTTCTCGATGTGGATTTGGACGGGTACGAAGACCTGCTGGTCACGAACGGGTTCGAGTTTGATGTGATGGACCAGGACAGCCACAATGAGATTAAGGACGGGCGGCGGCGATACACCGAGGCGCAGCTGAAGCGGTCGATGCAATTCCATCCTCGTTGGAGAACCCGCAGCGCTGCCTTTAGAAATCGGGGCGATGGGACATTCGAACCGAAGAGTGAGGATTGGGGCTTTGACCACGTGGGGGTGTCCTATGGAATGGCTCTGGGCGATTTAGATGGGGACGGCGATTTGGACTTAGTGGTTAATAACTTGAATGAGGCAGTCAGTATTTACCGCAATGAGGCTCGTGCCCCACGAATTGCCGTTCGGTTGAATGGAGCCCATGGAAACACCCAGGGAATCGGTGCGCGAATCCGGCTGATCGGTGGGGCGCTGACGCAATCGCAGGAAATGATTTCCGGAGGTCGTTATCTTTCGGGCGACCAGGCTCAGCGCGTCTTTGCAGTCGACCCCGAATCCCAAGTCCCAATGCGGCTGGAGGTGCGATGGCGGGATGGAACCTTGAGTGTTGTCTCCAATGTTCTGGCCCATCAACTCTACCTCATCGACCAAACTACAAACGCTCCGCCGGTTGCTACGGCGGTTACCGGAACCCTTCCGCCTCGTGGAAAATTATTTTCAGACGCCAGTGCTCAGGCTGTTTGGAGCCATCTGGACGAGCCATTCGATGAGGGCTCGTTGCAGTCCCTCTTACCTCGGCGATTGAGCCGGTTGGGACCGGGTATCAGCTGGTTCGACGTCGATGGCGACGGGTGGGATGATTTAATCGTGCCGTCGGGACGGGGCGGCAAATTGGCCCTCTTTCACAACGATCGCGGACGGGGATTCCACCAACGTGAAAGCCCTGCCCCAACCGCCCTCGATCAGGGGGCTGCGCTGGGCTGGTCCGATGGGTTAGGCAACCGACGCTGGATCGTGGCGACCTCCAACTATGAACGGGCCGCGAAGGGTAACTCGGAACTCCAGGTTTATGCTTCGACCAACTTGGTCTCGGCTAATCAGTTGCCCGCCGGTGCTGATAGTCTCGGCCCTCTGGTCGCGGCGGATCTCGATGGAGATGGTGACCTCGATGTTTTTGCGGGTGGCCGGTTTGTGCCGGGGCACTATCCGGAACCGTCGTCGTCACGGATCTGGCTGAACGAAAACGGCGTCCTCACATACAGCGCTGCATGGAGTGAACCTTTCCGTGGATTGGGTCTGGTCAGTGGAGCGACCGCTGCGGATTTGGATGGAGACGGTCTCCCAGAACTGGCATTGGCATTGGAATGGGGCTCTATCAGGGTGTTCCGTCGGCAGAGCCACGCATGGGTTGACAATACTGAACCTCTGGGTCTCTCCAAATTCACGGGATGGTGGACGGGGATCGTGGCCGGCGACTTTGATGGGGACGGTCGGTTGGACCTCGCTTGCGGCAACTGGGGACGAAATTCCGTCTACGAGTTGTACATGCCGACCACTCTGAGATTGGTTTACGGCGATTGGGGCGGCGACGGAACTGTCCGCATGATGGAGGCGTGGGGTTCCGGGAATCAATGGTTTCCCATCCGTGATCGCACGTGGCTGGCTCGGGGCTTGCCGGAATTAAGCGCGCAATTTCCCACCCATGCGGCGTTTGGTAAAGCGACCATCGCCGATATTCTAGGCCCGAATCACGCCAAGTCAGCGTCTCTGGACACGAGCCATCTCGAGAGCACCGTCTTCTTCAATCGGGGCGGGCATTTTGAGGCTGTGCCACTCCCCCGGGAAGCACAACGTGCGCCCGCCTTTTCCTTGGCCGTCGGTGATGCTGATGGCGATGGGCACCAAGACATTTTTCTGAGCCAAAACTTTTTTGGTGGGTTTTCGGATATCTCGAGAGACGACGCCGGGAGGGGGTTGTGGTTGCGCGGGGATGGGCGAGGCGGCTTTCGGGCAATGGACTCGACGGAATCGGGGGTGTTGGTTTTGGGCGAGCAGCGGGGGGCGTCCCTGGCAGACTTCAACCGCGATGGGCGTGTGGATCTGGCGGTCGCTCAGAATGGGGGCGCCCTCAAACTCTATGTCAATCGGGCAGCGAAACAGGGGGTGCTGGTGACCTTGCGAGGAACACGGTTGAACCCCGATGCGGTCGGTGCCCAGCTCCGGTTGGTCTATGCAGGGGACCGCAAAGGGCCTTGCCATTCTATCCAGTCTGGTTCTGGGTATTGGTCCCAGGACGCGACCTCGGTGGTGCTGGGAATTCAAGAACCACCGGTGGCGCTTTGGATACGATGGCCGGGCGGCAAAGAACAAACCGTGCCGATCCAACCCCGGCAATGGAACCTCCGCGTGGATCAAAACCAATGAACTTGAGAACTGTTAAGTCGGACGAATCCACTCTCACGGGACTTGTGGCGGGTGGCGTGTTGGTTGGCGCCTTGTTGCTAGGGGCGTGCAAGCCGGCGGATGCTCCGAGCTCTGGCGTTGGTGTCGGCGGCACAGTGCCTTCGGTATCGATGATGCCCTTGACCAATATGGTCCCTGTTCAGGCAGGCACCTTCATGCGGATCAAGTTCCCGGTCACCCTCAGTCAGGACTACTGGATTGGGAAATATGAGGTGACGCAATCCGAGTTCGAGCGTGTGATGGGGAAAAATCCCAGCCGATTTACCGGGGATTCCAATCGCCCTGTGGAAAAGGTCACCTTCATCGATGCCAGTAACTATTGCGCGCGCGTGACGGATCAAGAGCGGCGCGCGGGCCGGCTGCCGGCGGGTTTTGAATACCGTTTGCCCAGCGAAGCCGAGTGGGAGTACGCGGCGCGGGCGGGGTCCACCAACCAATTCAGCTTTGGCGATGACCCCGCTCAAGCCGATGCGTTTGCCTGGACTGGGGAAAATAGTGATGGGATGACCCATCCAGTAGGTCAGAAGCAGCCTAACGCCTTGGGGTTGTTTGATGTGCACGGCAATGTTTGGGAATGGTGCGCGGACTGGTTTGAGGCTTATCCTGCCCGTGCACTCACCAACCCGGTAGGGCCAGCCACCAGCAAATACAAACTCTTCAAAGGCGGTGGTTGGAATCAGGACGCGCCGTTCGGCCGCGCTTCCAGTCGATTCATGATGTCGCCTTCAAACGGCATCCATTTCGTCGGTTTCCGGATGGCCTTGGGCCGGCCCTTACCCCAGCCGGTGGCCTGGCCCGCCATTGGCATTCCTGACATCCTCCGTGCCCGCTGCCGTCCGATCGCCGGGGCTTCCCAATCCGACTCCAATTCCGGCGCCATCCCCCTGAATTTTCATTGCAAAGACACTTCATGACTTTTCGATCACTTTGGACGATTCAACGAATGCTCCTTTTCGGTCTCGGCGGTTTGGGAACGGTGGTGCTAGGGGCCGACCTAGGCGAAGCGGTTCCGACGATTAATCCCTTTGGACAAACGGAATTCACGCTGCGCTCGCTCCAGGAGAATCAGAAGCGCCAGATGGAATCTGCCAGAGGGTGGAACCTGGTTCACGATTTCCGGTTTGAGGATCGATGGCAATCCAGTCGCATTCGGTTTGAGCACCAGGCGGTCGACGATGCGGCCAAGAACTACAAGGCGGTTCATTACGACCATGGGAATGGATTGGCAGCGTCCGACGTCGATGGCGATGGCCGTTTGGACCTGTATTTTGTGAATCAACTCGGGGCAAGTCAGCTTTGGCGAAATCAGGGCGATGGGACGTTTGACAATTGGACGGATCGCGCAGGTGTCGGCATGGAGGGACGAATCGCGGTTGGCGCTTCATTTGGGGACGTCGATAACGACGGCCGACCGGATTTGTTCGTGACCACGGTGCGCTCGGGCAACGCGTTATTCCGAAATTTGGGTGGTGGCAAATTCCAGGACATCACCGCTGGATCTGGTTTAGTGGTCAAACGAGCGCTCCATTCATCGGGCGCTGTTTTTTTTGATTACAATCGCGACGGACTGCTGGATTTGTTTGTGGTCAACGTCGGAAATTACACTCGAAATGAGAAAGGGCCTGGTGGGTTTTATTTGGGTCGTTCGGATGCATTCCAAGGATGGCAATTCCCGGCCCGCAGTGAACAAAGCGTTCTCTACAAAAACCTGGGTGGCGGGAAATTTGAGGACGTTTCCAAGCTCACCGGCTTAGAACATAGTGGATGGAGTGGTGATGCGACGGCGTGCGATGTCAACGAAGACGGTTTTCCTGACCTATACGTCCTCAGCATGTCCGGAGAGGATAAATATTACGAGAATATCGGCGGTCAGCGTTTCGTCGACAAGACCTTGGCTTACTTCCCCAAGACTCCTTGGGGTGCCATGGGAGTAAAGTTCTTCGATTTCAATCTGGATGGACGAATGGATCTGTATGTGACCGACATGCACTCCGACATGACCACCGCGCAGATTCAGACTGGCGATAAAGATTTCAGTCCGGCATTCGATAAGCAGAAGAGCGATGTCTGGTGCTCTGCAGAATGGCCGGCTGTCGCGCAGGTCCGTGCGACCAATTGTCTGAAGGGAAACGCGTTCTACAAGAACTTGGGTGGCGGACGATTCGAAGAAGTTTCGGCAAGTCTCGGTGCCGAGACCTATTGGCCATGGGGGATCACTGTGGCGGACTTGAATGCCGACGGTTTTGAAGATGTCTTCGTGACGGCGGGCATGGGATATCCTCTGCGTTACGCGGTCAATTCGGTCCTGCTGAATGACGTTGGCCAGCGTTTTTTGGACAGTGAATTCGTCCTCGGCGTGGAACCCCGTGCGGGCAACCGGATCGAAAAGGAATTCTTCACGCTCGATTGTTCCGGTGAGGACAATCGGCATAATCTATGCAAAGGCCGAACTGGAAAGGTGCGCGTCGTGGGCACGACCAGTTCGCGATCCTCGGTTGCCTTGGATCTCGATGGGGATGGCGACCTGGATCTCGTGACCAATGAATGGCATGATCATCCCCAAGTGCTGATCAGCAATTTAGCTCAAACGAGAACTGTCCGGTTCTTGCAAGTAGCCCTGGTGGGAACCACGTCCAACCGGAGTGGCTTGGGAGCCTCAGTTTCCGTGGTTTCGGGCGGGCGGACATATACCCGATACCACGATGGCAAGTCCGGTTACCTTTCTCAAAGCTTACAGCCGCTCTATTTTGGACTGGGGAATTTTGGCCGAGTGGATTGGATCGAAGTCCGATGGCCATCAGGCAGGGTGCAGAGACTATCCGATGGATTCACGGTCAATTCGACCGTCACGATTACCGAACCTAGCACTACAGCGACAGTTCACTTAAAGTTTGGAAGATGAAGGGGAAAAGCGCCGTTCTTGGCGCGACGGTTGGAAAGCTGTCGATCGCACCCGACGACATTTTTAGCTTGCGCGGAACTGGCCCGCCCGTTAATC